>ERZ1643251.182-NODE-182-length-109716-cov-8.683816_pt1 | contig 109716 bp, 106 predicted proteins | sample MGYA00579261_ERZ1643251 | MGnify/ENA primary metagenome ERZ1643251 (study PRJEB29033, sample SAMEA4952267) | chicken gut metagenome | biome: Broiler Chicken; feature: Gastrointestinal Tract; material: Caecum | place: Ireland | collected 2018 | study: Broiler... | reverse complement strand
CAGACTGTCAAGAAAGGCACAAAGACAAGCAAACGCCGCCCGTCGGCGTACATAGGGTACGGTAGGGCGGCGTTTGCGCAGTAAGGCAAAAGCGTTGCGCAGCAACAATTTCCGGGCTTTTGTTGGAGGAACTGCACCTGGTTTTTCTACCAATCCTCCAAAAGGGGATGAAAGCCCATTTCCTTTTGCTTTTGCCGGTTTGGGACTTTATTGACAGTCTGACCGCCTGTCCCGGAGGGGGCAGGCGGCGTATTTCAGGTAAGGGTGCGCTTCAAAGCGGCGATAAAACGGGGGTCGGTGCCGCAGCAGCCGCCTAAGATGGAAGCCCCCATCTGGCGGCAGTCTGCCAGGATTCCGGCAAATTCCTCCGGCTCCATGGGGTAGTGGGGCAGGTTGTCCGGCCCGATGACCGGGATACCGGCGTTGGGCTTGCAGAGAATGGGACCTTTGAGCCGCCGCCGGAGCTTGCTCACCAGTCCGGCGGTGAATAGATCCGCCGCCACGCAGTTAAAGCCCACCGCAGCAGCACCGGCGTCTTCCAGCTCGGAGAGGACTTTGGAAGCATCCATGCCGGAAAAGAGTGCGCCGTCGGGCTGCATGGTAAAGGAGTACATCACGGTGCCAACCCCTTCCAGCTCTGCGGCGGTGAGAATGGCCTCTGCCTCCAGGGGGTACATGAGGGTCTCCGCCGCCAGAAGATCCACTCCTCCGTCCACCAGTCCCCGGATCTGACGGCTGTAGTTTTCCACCAGCAGGTCAAAATTCTCCGGGTCAAAGCTGTCGGTAAAGGTGGCCAAGGTGGTAAGATTTCCGGCTACCAGACAGCCGGGGGCTGCAGAGCGGGTCAGCTGCACCAGCCGGGCATTGACTTCTTCCGTCCGGTCTGCCAGATTTTCCCGTTCCAGGGCAATGGGCTGGGCCTGAAAGGTGGGGGCGTAAAGCACCCGGCTTCCGGCTTCGGCATATTGCCGCTGCAGGTCGGTGAGGGCCTGGGGATTGTCCAGAATCCACTGCTCGGTGCAGCAACCTCTGGGCATTCCGGCCTTTTGCAGGTTGGAGCCGGTGGCACCGTCCAGGAGCAATGGGCCTTCTGCCAACAGCTGATGAAATTCCTCTTTTGTAAGCATGCGTTACCTTCCTTGGGGATTATTGAATGTGGGTGTGGTTGTTGATGTGGTCCTCGCAGTAGCAGTAGTAGCCGTTGCACTTGGAGCAGTAGCGGAACTCCAGCTCCGGATTGGAAACATCGGTGCGGCCGCAGACGGTGCAGCGGTGATGGTAGGGAGCCTGGGTCTGGGCTTTCTGCCCGGAGTGGAAGGGGATGGGACCGGTTTTGGGCTGGGGCTTATGGAAGCCGCCGGTCCGCCGGGCCTTTACCCGCCAGGACAGGGGGATAAGATTGGCAACATCCTTGCCGAAGAACAAGAAGTAGTTGGCAAGGGCAATCAGCGGGAACAAATTGTGGGGGAAGCAGAATACAGGGTAAGACAGGTTCCACACATTAAAAAGAATCAGTCCCAGATAAATAAGGGCAAAAATCCAGGCCTTCACCGGGATGATAAAGAAGAACAGGAAGTGGGTATCCGGGTACAATGTGGAAAAGGCAATCAGCAGGCTCAGATTCAGCCAGGTGACCATGCCTGTGTAGTATGTGTCGGCGGGGAACAGCACCGGCACTCCGTCGCTCCAGAACAGCATAAAGGAGGGAGATGCGAAAATCATGGCGAAAACATCCATGAGGATAATGCCGGTGAAATAAAACAGGTTAAACCGGAAGGTACCCCACCGGGCTTCCACCGCTCGTCCCAGGGAATAGTAGCAATATAGACTAATCAGGGCCAGCACAAAGTTGCCGCTGGTGCCGGTGAACACATAGGAGAAAAGCCGCCACACCTGCCCCTGTAAAATGAGGCTCCGGTTAAACTCCAGCACCGAATATAAGGTGCTGGACTGGGTGAACTGACTGATAAGATACACAATGGCGCTTCCCACGGTCACATACAGCATGAGATTGGGGATGCCTTTTCGCTGGTTGCGAAGGCAAAACCGCTCGAAGCGGCTGCGAAGATTTTTCAAAGCCATCAGCTCCTACAAGATAATGGGTATATCATATCAGCTTTCCCAGAAAATGTCTATGAAAGTTTTATGAATTTTTCCATGGGAAAAGGGAAAAAGGGGTTGACAAATGGAGAAAAAACGGTAAAATATATGGGAACTGCATACAAGCCTTATCAAGAGTGGTGGAGGGAACGGCCCGATGAAACCCGGCAACCTGTTAATTCAAGGTGCCAAATCCGGCGGCAAACGAAAGATGAGGATTCGATAGAGCGCACATCGAATCTTCGGTGTGCGGATTTTTTATGTTTTTCGGGGGAAACCCCAGCGCCAGAAAGGAATAGATATGGAAAAAAGACTTTTTACCTCTGAATGTGTTACCTGCGGCCACCCGGACAAGGTGGCAGACGCTATCTCCGATGCCATCCTGGATGCCTGCCTGGCCCAGGACCCCAACGCCCGGGTAGCCTGCGAAACCATGGTTACCACCAACTTCTGCCTCATCTGCGGCGAGATTACCACCTCTGCCCAGGTGGATTATCCTGCCGTTGCCCGGCAGGTGATCCGGGAAATCGGCTATGTGTACCCGGAGTGCGGCTTTGACGCCGACACCGTGGAAATCCAGTGCCGGATTCACACCCAGTCCGCCGACATCGCCCTGGGCACCAATGACCAGGTAGGCGGCGCAGGAGACCAGGGTATGATGTTCGGCGGCGCCTGCACCCAGACCAAGGAACTGATGCCCCTGCCTGCCGCCATGGCCCGGGCCCTGGCCAACCGGCTGACTGCCTGCATCCGCAGCAACGACCTGCTCCGTCCCGACGGCAAGACCCAGGTGACGGCGGAGTACGACGAAAATAACCAGGTGGTGGGTATCGAGGCCGTGGTAGTGTCCGTGATGCACAGCGCCGATTTTGAAATCCAGGAGCTGCGGAAGTACATCCGGGAGGGCGTCATCGCCCCGGTGCTGGAGCAGTACGGCTTCTCCCTGGAGCAGGTGCCCCACATCCACATCAACCCCACCGGTAACTTCGTCATCGGCGGCCCGGACGGAGACACGGGCCTGACCGGCAGAAAGATCATTGTGGATACCTACGGCGGCTACTTCTCCCACGGCGGCGGCGCCTTCTCCGGCAAGGACCCCACCAAGGTGGACAGAAGCGGCGCATACCTGGCCCGGTACATGGCAAAGAACCTGGTGGCAGCCGGTCTTGCCGCCCAGGTGCAGGTGCAGCTGGCCTACGCCATCGGTGTGGCGGAGCCGGTTTCCGTCCGGGTGGACAGCTTCGGCACCGGCGTAATTTCCGACGAGGCTATGACGGAGCTGCTGCGCAAGACCTGCGACATGACCCCCGGCGGCATCATCCGCAAGCTGAACCTCCGCCGCCCCATCTACAAGGACACGGCCATGACCGGCCACTTCGGCGTGGAGAACCGCCCCTGGGAGGCTACCGACCTGGCGGACCAGCTGAAGGAACTGGCAAAATCTCTGTAATCGGAGGAAAAAACATGGATATTGCAGATTGGCTGGGCATTAAAAGCCGGGAACAGGAGGAACGGGAGTTTCAGGCCTTTTCGGAAAACTCCTTCCCCTACGGGCAGCCCCAGCGGGACAAGGTTGAAGAACTTTTAAGCCAGTTGTTTCCCAGGGAGAAGAAGCAGTTTACCATGATGCTGTTCCTGCTGGGCAAGCAGTACTACCACGGCTACGGCCTGCGAAACGAGCAGGACTACCAGGGCTATACCCAGGAGGAGCGGCTGAACATTGCGGCAAAGAGTCTGAACCGTCAGCTTACCGGCAAGCACAGAAAGAGCCTGACCACATACCTTGCCCTGATTGCGGCGGATGCCCAGGTGGACGAGAATCTTCTTTACCCCACTGCCCAGGAAATTCAGGAGCAGGCCCGGGCGTTGTAAGAGAAGTAATAAAAACCGGCAGGATGAGGGGAAAGCGCCCCAAATCCTGCCGGATTTTTATTTGCCACGCACCAGGGCCCTTGCCCATTGAAAATCCGCCTTCTTCACTACCCCCAGCAGGCACAAAAGGCAGAAAAAGATACCAAGAAACCCAAAAGCCCGCACCAGGGGACTGACCGCCAGAGCCGCCCCGGCCATGGAAGCGGCAGCGGCCAGCAAGGTCAAAAGCGGCTGCATGGCAGACAGGGCATAGCCCGATACCCGCAACAGCCTTCTCAGGCTCAGACAGAAATTGATAAAATGGGTGACAAAAAAGCTGCAAAAATACCCGTGGAGGCCAAACCGGGGCAGCAGTACAAACAGCAGCCCCACATCCATGGCGGAGGTGAGGATGTTGTACCGGACACAGGCGGTTTGCTGCCCCAGACCCTTGGTCATGGCGTCAATGAGGGAGTCGGCGTAGAGCATGGGAATCAGCAGGGCAAAAGCCTTGAGGTAAGGCGCCGGGGCACCGGTGTGATAGATGGCTCCGCACAGACCGTCCGCCGTGAGAAAGATGATCCCGGCGCAGGCACAGCCATAGAGAAGCCCCACGTGCAGGCACCGCCCCACTAAGTAAGAAATCCGCTTCCGGCTTCCTACGGCGGCACACCGGGCCAGCTCCGGCACCAGAAGCTCCGACAGACCGAAAAGAATGGCAGCCGGGAACATCATAATGGGAAACACCATGCCGCACACCATGCCAAAGGCTGCCAGAGGGCTTTGGGTGCCTTCGTACAGGGCCAGCCGTTTGGGAACCATGAGATTTTCCCCGGTGGAAATCCCTGCTTTCAGATCGTCCGCCGCCGCCAGAGGCAGAGCGATTTTCAGAAGCCTTCCGGCAATGGGAATCCGGGGCCCGGCGGCCGTCCGTTCCCGGAGCCTCAGAACCCACAGGCAGGCTAAGGTGAAGCAGCTGCCCAGACCTTGCCCCACCACCACGGCGATACAGGCCCGCAGGGGATCGCTTCCGGCCCAGAGAGTCAGCAGGGAAAAAACCGTCCCCATAGAGGTCAGCTGCTCCGCCACCTCCACCGCCGCCAGGGTGCGAATCCGATTGGCGGCGGTAAAATACCCGGTCATGACACCGCACAGGCAGTTGATAGGCAGAAACATTGCAAAAATCCGAATCGCCGGGAAAATCTCCGGCTCACCAATCCAGCTTTCGGCAATTACCGGCGCAAAGCAGTAAAGTCCCATGCTCACCGTCACACTGAAAACCAGGCTGTAAAGGGTGCAGCCGGAGAGCACCCAGTGGACACTGTGCTTTCTGCCCTTTCCCAGCTCCTCGGCGGTGAGATACATGGCACTGGTGCGAACCCCGGCGGCCCCGGCAATCATGGCCAGCCCTCCTACAGAAAGGAGCAGGTGCAGAAGGCCAATTCCCTCCGGCCCGATTTTCCCGGAGAGATAGACCTGAAAAGAGGTGCTGATCAGCCGCAGCAGAAGATTCACTCCGGTGAGCAGCAGGGAGCTGTAAAAAATCCGTGATTTCAAAAAATCCCCCCTTGTCCTAAGTGTATTGGGACAAGGGGGAAATATGCTTTATGGGGCGTTGTGCTCCCGGCAGAACATTCCCAGGGGACATTCCTGGCACTTGGGAGAGCGGGCGGTGCAGATATCCCGGCCAAAAAGCACAATCCGGTGACAGAAGTCGCTGCTCTCCTCCGGGGGCAGAATCTTCCGCAGCTGCTGCTCCACCTTCTCCGGGTCTTTTCCCTGGGAAAGGCCCAGCCGTCCGCAAATCCTTATGCAGTGGGTATCGCACACCACACTGCCCGGCACCTGGTACAAATCCCCCAGCAGCAGATTGGCGGTTTTCCGCCCCACCCCGGGAAGCTTCAGAAGCTCCTCCATGGTGCCGGGAACCTTGCCGCCGTACTGGGCAAGGAGCATCTGGCAGGCACCTACAATATCCTTGGCCTTCTGGCGGAAGAAGCCGCAGGTTTTCACATATTCCTCCACCGCCTCCACAGGCGCCTGGGCCATAGCCTCCAGGGTAGGATAAGCGGCAAACAGCGCCGGGGTCACCAGATTCACCCGGGCGTCGGTGCACTGGGCAGAGAGCCGCACGGCAATCATCAGTTCATAGTCCTTTTCATAGTGCAGCGCACACACAGACTGGGGGTAGCGTTCTTTCAAAGCGGCAATAATGCCTGCAACCTTCTCGTTCATAAGCACCTCCTGATTTTTCTGCAATTTTATCACAAATTCCCGAAAAAAGAAAGGGGGCTGTCACAAAAGGGAGGGGGTGGGGATAAGATGATACAGTGTTCGGAAGGAGGATGGCTATGGAACGGAGATTGGATGACTTGCGGCCGGGAGACGCTGCCGTGGTCAAGGCCGTGAATACAAATACCCATTTACGCAGACGCCTGCAGGATTTTGGTTTTGTTCCGGGGACTCTCGTGATCTGCCGGTACCTGGGGCCGGGGCGAAAGGTTGCGGCGCTGGAATTCCGGGGCACGGTGCTTGCTATGCGGATGGCGGATTTGCGTGACATCCGGGTGGTGTGCTGATGGGGCCGCTGATTACACGAAGGATTCAGGTGGCCTTTGTGGGCTGCCCCAATGTGGGGAAAAGCACCCTTTTCAACGCCCTCACCGGGATGCGCCAGCATACAGGCAACTGGCCGGGAAAGACCGTGGGCATGGCCCGGGGCCGTCATCGCCGGGGGAATACAGAGCTGGTGATTACGGACTTGCCGGGCACCTACAGCCTCCGGGGCGCCTCTCGGGACGAACAGGTGGCGGCCCGGTACATAGCCCGGGAGGACTGGGACTGTGTGGTGGTTGTCTGCGATGCCAGCTGCCTGGAGCGGAGCCTGATTCTTGCCCTGCAGGTGCTGGAAAAGGCAAAGCGGGCGGTGGTGTGCCTGAACCTGATGGATGAGGCAAAGCGCCGGGGCATCTGGGTAAACCATAGGAGCCTGTCCCGGCAGCTGGGGGTTCCGGTGGTGTGTACCGCCGGGGATGACCGTCAGGGACTGGAGGAACTGACGGAGGTTATCTGTACCGCCGCCGCCCAGCCGGAAAGGGAACCCCTCCCCCGGTGGGAAAACCCGGTGTTTGCGGCGGAGGAGATGGCAAAGGACTGCGTAAAAAAGGACGGAAAGGACCACGACTTCTGGCGCAGAAAAATCGATCAGCTGCTGGTAAGCCGCCGCTTTGGAGGAGGGCTTTTGTGCCTTACCCTGTTTTTTATTGTGTGGCTGACAGTGTGGGGTGCCAATTATCCCTCGGAGCTGCTTCAAAGGGGCTTTGATGCCCTGTATGGGGTGCTTCATGGCTGGCTCTCACCGGCCCCTGCCTGGTTTTCAGGACTCCTTCTGGATGGGGTGTATGCCACCTGTACCCGGGTGGCGGCGGTGATGCTGCCTCCTATGGCAATCTTTTTTCCCCTCTTTACCCTTTTGGAGGATGTGGGGTATCTTCCCAGAATGGCATTTCTTCTGGACCCGGCCATGGCTCGCTGCGGCGGCTGCGGCAAGCAGGCCCTGACGCTGTGTATGGGCCTTGGCTGCAATGCGGTGGGTGTCATGGGGTGCCGGATTATCGAGTCCCCCCGAGAGCGCACAGCGGCTATGCTGACCAACGCTTTTGTGCCCTGTAACGGCCGTTTTCCCACCCTGATTGTGTTGGGGAGCCTGTTCTTTTCCCGGGCCGGGGCAGCCTTGGCGGTAGCAGCTTGCGTGGCTTTGGGGGTGGTGGGAGCCATGGCGGTGTCGGGAGTGCTGAACAGGACTGTGCTTCGCGCCCAGCCCAGCAGCTTTCTCATGGAGATGCCGCCATTCCGCCGCCCCCGGCTTGGCAAAATCCTGGTACGCTCCCTGGTGGACCGTACCATATTCATAACCGGAAGAGCCATGAAGGTGGCAGCCCCGGCAGGAGCCCTCCTGTGGCTTTTGTCCTACACGGGCCTTCTTGCCACCATAGCCGGGTGGCTGGATCCCCTGGGGCTGATCCTGGGGATGAACGGCATCATCCTGCTGGGCTTTATCCTTGCTCTTCCTGCCAATGAACTGACCATTCCGGTGATCCTCATGGGCCTGGGGGGCAGCACCTTGCAGGCGGTGGGGGAAATCAGTCCCCAGCTCCTGCTGAGCGCCGGATTTACCTGGCAGATGGCCCTTTGCACCATGGTGTTTACCCTGTACCACTGGCCCTGTGCCACCACCTTAATGACCATTTATCGGGAATCCGGCAGCATAAAGAAAACAGCGGCGGCAGGAATCCTGCCCACCGCTGTGGGGGTTACTCTATGTTTTCTTCTGAATCTTCTTCTGTGAGAACCTGAGCGGTAAGGGCGGAAACCTCATAAGCCGTCCGGGTGGTGGGGCCGTCCTCCGTGAGCTTGGTGTACTGCCGGCTCTGGAGACGCCCGCAAATCTCAATTTTATCCCGAACCTCACATTGGGAGATTTCCAGAGCGGTGCGGCCCCAGAGGATACAGGGCAGGTAGTCCGCCCGGCGGAAGGCTCTGGGCACCGCCAGCATCACATCGCAGATTTCCCGACCCAGGGGGGTTCGCCGAAAGGTGGGGACTTTGCAGATGAGACCTTCCAGGGTCACATCGTTGATGGGTTCTCCGTCCTCCACGGTAAGGGAGGCGGCAAATACAAAGATAATCAGGTGCCGCACTCCGTCGCTTCGTTGATTGTAGGAGCGAATCTGCCCGGTGACGGTAATCATCTCCCCGGCAGAGGGGTCCAGGGCGTGAACCAGAGCCTCCTCGGCAATCACCGGCAGGGTATCCACCGTGCCGGAGAGCCGGGGGACCTCCAGATAGAAGCGGTAAAACCGACGGCCGTGATTCTCATGGGAAAACTGGGGAAGCTCCCGAAGACTTCCCCGCAGGGTAATGCTGTTGGCAGTATGTTCCATAGATCCACCTCAAATTCCAATGTATGGAACATCCTATGCGCCCGCAGAAAGAATTAGACCCCCATTGAAAAAAGCAGGAAGCACCGCCGCTTCCTGCTTTCGCTCATTTGTCAGTTTTCAAAGCAAAACTGGTAAGACACCCAGGTATCCCCCACAAAAATCACCAGTCGGTAGGCTCCGTCCTGGATGCCTCCTGCAACGGACTGGGGATAGAAGATGCCGTTGGCGGAAAATTCCATTTCCGGTTCCCCCTCCACGCCGCATACATTCCAAACCCCGGCCTCCTGGCGGTAGTCCGGCGGATAGTAGGCCAGCCGTATCCAGCTTTCCCCGTCATAGAATTCTACATAGGGCAGGGAAAAGTAGTAAAACCCCTTTCCCGGATTGTGGTTGGTGATGGTGTAGACGATTTCCTCAGTATCCTTGGAATAGGTGTCCTTTTCTGTTTTTACGGAAATATTGCTGTAATCCGTCTCCATCTCAAAATCCATGGGAACCGTTTGGGTAATATCCGCCGGCGAGGGGTCAGCAAGAACCGGATAATCCCGAATTTCCTCTTTTTTGCATCCGGCTAAGCCTATGAGGATTGCAAGGGTCAAAAAACCTGCCAGGGCTTTTGTGTTTCTTTTCATGACAATCACCTATGAGGAAATTGGGTTATCTGTTCCCGGCCTTTTGCACCTTGTACCGGATGACAGCCTTGATGACCAGGCAGACCACCGCCACCCCGAGGGCGCAAATCCCATACAGAAGAATTCCTGTATACCAGGGAGCCGACTGGGCGGCGTAGAGCTGGGGATGGGCGTTATAATCCCAGACAACATAGATTGCGTACCCAATAAACACGCCAACGAAAGCCCCGATTATGATGTTCAGAGCGTGATTCAGCTTTTTCATAGAAAAAATCCTTTCTATCCTTTATCTTCTGGTAATGCGCTCCAGCAAAAATCCCAGGGACATCCCGGACAGGTTCAGAATCAGATCGTCCACATCAAAGCAGCCCAGAAGGGTCACCAGCTGCAGCAGCTCCACCGCCAGCATGATGGCAAAGCACAAAAGGAAGAATCGCAGAAAATTTTGCAGAGTCTTGGACACCTTGGGCAGCAGAAAGCCCACAGGGATAAACAACAGCACATTTCCCGCCAGATTGATGAAGCAGTGGCGGACAAGATAGGCATTGCTGCTGTGAAATACCACCCAAAGGTAGTTGCCAATGGTGAAAAAGGGCTTGAGATTCCGGTTGTAGCCCAGCTGCTCTTCATAGGTAAGCCCTTCAATCCAGCCGGCAGAGCGGCCAAACAGCAGCCACAGCATAAAAAGGCTGTATAGAATCAGAAGGCCCCGCCACAAGGGCTTGGTGTTGGGTTTGCTTCGTTTCATAGGCAGCTTCCTTGCTTACTTGGATTTTCCCTTCTGCCTGGGAATGGCCTTTTTCCCGGAAACCGGCTTTCCCCGGGCGGGACGAACCTTTGCCGGGGCCTTGGGTGGCGGAGCCAGGTGCTTTCCCGGTCTGGGAGGCACCGCCCGGATGAGGCACTTGGGGCCGGAGCCGATGAGATCCTCCCGGTGAGCCTTCAGCAGAGCCTCCCGCACCAGATAGTAGTTCTTGGGGTCCCGGTACTGGATGAGGGCCCGCTGCATGGCCTTCTCGTGGGGATCGGTGGGGACATATACCTTTTCCATGGTACGGGGATTCAGCCCGGTATAGTACATTACTGTGGACAAAGTGGAGGGGGTAGGGTAAAAATCCTGCACCTGCTCCGGGTTGTAGCCCATGTCCCGGATGTACTCCGCCAGCTTCACCGCCTCCTGCATGGTGGAGCCGGGGTGGCTGGACATGAGATAGGGGACCAGAAACTGCTTCATGCCGTACTGGTGGTTCAGGGCAAAATACTTCTCCACGAACCGGTTGTAAACCCCGTTTTTGGGTTTGCCCATGTAGGACAGCACCACGTCGGACACGTGCTCCGGCGCCACCTTCAGCTGTCCGGAGATATGGTATTGCACCAACTCCTTGAAGAAGGTGTCCTTCTTGTCCGCCAGCAGATAGTCAAAGCGGATACCGCTGCGGACGAACACCTTTTTCACCCCGGGGAGCTTCCGCAGCTTCCGCAGAAGGCTCACATAGTCAGAGTGATCCGCCCGGAGATTTTTGCAGGGGGTGGGGTAGAGGCACTGCCGGTTGGGACAGGTGCCCTTGGTCAGCTGCTTTTCACAGCCGGGGAACCGGAAGTTGGCGGTGGGGCCGCCCACATCGTGAATGTAGCCCTTGAAGTCCGGGTCCTTTGTCATAAGCTCAGCCTCTTTCAGGATGGACGCATGGCTTCTGGCCTGGATAATCCGCCCCTGATGGAAGGTAAGGGCGCAGAAGGAGCAGGCGCCGAAGCAGCCCCGGCAGCTTACCAGGCTGAATTTGACTTCTTCAATGGCAGGCACGCCCCCCAGCTTCTCATAGCTGGGATGGTAGTTGCGGCAGTAGGGAAGGGCGTAGATGGCATCCATCTCCTGGGTGGTCAAAGGCTTCTGAGGGGGATTCTGCACCACAAATTCATTGCCGTAGGGCTCTGCCAGCCGCTTGGCGGTGAAGGGATCGCAATTCTGGTACTGAATCCGGAAGCTCTCCGCATAGGCCCGGCGGTTCTCCTTCAGCCGGGCAAAGTCTGGCAGCACAATGGTGGGGAAGCTCTCGTCCAGCTGCCGGGTGCGGAACACCGTGCCGTCAATGTAGGTGATGTCCTTCACATCCATCCCGGCGTTGAGGGCCTCGGCAATCTCCACAATGCTCTTTTCGCCCATGCCATAGGACAGAAGGTCTGCCTGACTGTCCAGGAGGATGGAGCGCTTCATGGAATCGGAGAGGTAGTCGTAGTGGGCCAGCCGCCGCAGGCTGGCTTCAATGCCGCCGATGATAATGGGCACATCCTTGTAAACCTGGCGGATAAGGTTGCAGTAAACCACCGTGGCATAGTCCGGCCGCTTGCCCATGACCCCGCCGGGGGTGTAGGCATCGGTCTTGCGGCGGCGCTTGGAAACGGCGTAGTGGTTCACCATGGGGTCGATGTTGCCGCCGGTGACCAAAAATCCCAGCCGGGGCCGTCCGTAAATGTCAATGGACTTGGGATTCTTCCAGTCGGGCTGGGAGATGATTCCCACGGAATACCCGGCCTGCTCCAGAACCCGGCTGATGATGGCATGACCGAAGGAGGGATGGTCCACATAGGCATCCCCGATGACATACACAAAGTCGCACTGACTCCAGCCTCTTTCTATCATATCCTGTCTGCAAAGGGGTAAAAATTCCATAACCGGCCTCCCGAAATGTTTTGACCATTATACCATCGATTCCGGGAAAAGAAAAGGGGATTGGACGGCCCAAAACCCTCCAAAAATTTTTTGAAAAAATTTTCAAAAAACAGTTGACAAAACCCGACACCCATGGTATTATATCGGAGCGTTGAGCGAAAGCCCAACAGCGAAATGAAAAATGCGCGAGTGGTGGAATTGGTAGACTCGCTAGATTCAGGTTCTAGTGCTCATTCCGGGCATGCGGGTTCAAGTCCCGCCTCGCGCACCACAGAGAAACAGAGCAGATAATTTTGTCTGCTCTGTTTTTGCTGTTTTTCGGAATTTTTCGGAGAATCCCAAACTTAATGGAAAATTGTTTTTCGGCTGTTCTGCTTGTTTTATGGCGGCTCGGTTATGAAAATGGCGATAAAATGGCGATGAAATTGACGATGAAATAGTTTTACCCCCTCCCGGGCGCTGTGGCCGGGAGGGGGTTTGGTTATGCTGTGGGGTTTTCCGTCTGGGTTTTCTCGTGCTGGGTGCCAAAATAGAAGGACACCACCATGGAGATGATGACCATGGCATTGTCCGGGCCGATATCGCCACGGAGGGCCAGGACTGCAAACACGGCGATTACCACCATGGTCACAATGGTTTTCACCTTGATGAGGCTGGCCAGGTTCTTTTTGATGGTTTCCATATCAATATCTTCTCCCATGAATTCAAAACCCCCATTGTGTCCATCCGGGGGTTTGCTCGGCGTCTGCGCAGCGGCAACCTGACCCAGGAGCACCTCCGGCATATTTTTGATAAATTCTATCAGGCGGATACCGCCCAGGCTTCCGCGGGAAACGGCCTGGGCCTGGCCCTGGTGCGCAGAATCATTGAGCTGAGCAAGGGGGAGATTTTTGTGGAAAGCCAGGAAAACCACGGCACGGTTTTCATCGTCAGGCTGCCCGTACAGCAGAGCTGATTGCCCCGAAAAAAAGAGGTCACGGAAAGTGACCTCTTTTTTGGGAATTACCGATTCAGTTTAAGAATGCACAGGGAAAGGGCGCCGGAGCGGGCGGTGGTGTCGCTGTTGAAGGTCAGGGTGAAGGTGGTCTGGGCGGGGGCATTGAGAATCAGACCGTGGGCACCCCAGGCGGTGACTCCCGGCGAACCTACCTTGCTGTAAAGCCCGTCATCCAGATGGGAAGTGCCGTTATAAGTGGGGGTCACCTGCATATACCCGGCATTGTCCAAAATGGCGGAAGCCCCGTAGAAAATATAATAGTATCCGGGCTCCAGCAGGACTTTGTTATTACCCTGGAGGGTAATATTTCCGGTGGTGTCGGTGGTTTGGGCTTGCAGGGGCATGAGATTCCCGCTGGTAAAAGCGGTCTCATAATTGTTGAAAGAAGCAAATGTGCTGGTGCCGGGAGCGCCCTGAGCCCCCGGTTCGCCCTGGGGTCCCTGTGGCCCTTGCGGCCCGGGTTCGCCCTGAGGCCCTTGGGGGCCTTGCGGTCCGGTTTCACCCTGTGGCCCCTCCGGCCCCTGAGGTCCGGCTTCACCCTGAGGCCCCTCCGGCCCCTGAGGCCCGACTTCACCCTGAGGCCCCTCCGGCCCCTGAGGTCCGGCTTCACCCTGCGGCCCCTCCGGCCCCTGAGGTCCGGCTTCACCCTGCGGCCCTTGGGGCCCCTGAGGCCCGACTGCCCCCTGGGGCCCCTCCGGCCCCTGAGGCCCGACTGCCCCCTGGGGCCCCTCCGGCCCCTCAGGTCCGGCTTCGCCCTGCGGCCCTTGGGGCCCCTGAGGGCCGACTGCCCCCTGAGGACCCTCTGGCCCCTGGGGTCCGGCTACACCCTGAGGCCCCTCTGGTCCCTGGGGCCCGGCTACACCCTGAGGACCCTCCGGTCCCTGGGGGCCGGTTTCGCCCTGGGGTCCGGTTTCGCCTTGAGGACCCTGTGGTCCGGGGCAGCCCCGGGGTCCCTGGGGCCCGGGACAACCTCTGGGGCCTTGGGGTCCCGGTTCTCCCTGGGGGCCGGGAATCCCCTGGCATGGGCAGCAGGCGAAACAGAACCCGCCAACACTTCTGGGCTGGGGGAATCTGGGGAGTTTGTTGTTGTCTGACATATTGCATCACTGCCTTTCTGGAAGATATTTTCATACCAGAATATGCAGGAAGAAAGAAAAGGGTGTGAAGATGCGCCTGTCCACAACCGGGACAGGCGCAAGCTTTGTCAGGAATTTTTGGAATTGGGTGCCGGTTCGCCGATGGTGACCGGATGGAAGCCCTCTCCGTGGACCTCGTTGGATTCCAGGACAATCAGGAAGGAACTGGGATCAGCGGCCTTGGCGGCTTTCTGTACCAGATACATCTCCCGGTTGTTGCAGGCGCACATCACCACCTGCCGGGTGTCTCCCTTGTAGCCGCCCTGGGCGGGAAGAATGGTGGAGCCCCGGCCGCAGCATTGGTCGATGACCTGGCAGATTTTTTCTCCCTGGTCGGTGACAATCAGGGCCATTTTCCCTGCGTTGATGCCGTACATCATCTTGTCCACCGCCACGGCGTACAGGTAGCTGACAATCATGCCGTAGATAATGCCGTCAATATCCCGGAACAACAGGCTTCCCAGAGCAATGATAATCACATCGGAGACGAAGATGATTTTGCCCAGGGAGAGGTAGGGGAATTTGGCCTTCACCGCCATGGTGATAAAGTCGGCACCGCCGGTGGAGGAGTTTTGCATATAAATCAAGGCGTAGCCGATGCCTGCAATCACGCCGGTGCAAAGGGCCGCCAGCAGCCGGCTGCCGGTGTAAACGGGAAACAGGGGGGCTACATAGTCGATAAGCACAGAGGAGACAATCATGCAGCGTACCGAGCTGATGAAGAAGTTTTTCCCCAGCAGCCGATAGCACAAAAGGGCCACGGGAATGTTCATCACAATGGTGGAAAGACCGATGGGAATCCCGAACAGGTGATAAAGAATGATGGAAATACCGGAAAAACCGGTTAAGGGAAACTCAGCCTGAACGGCAAAGTTGTAAATGGCGGCGGCAATCATGATGCTGCCCACCAGCTCAAAAAACATTTGGGTGAGAAGTCTTTTTTTCATCATTATCCTCCTTCCGAAAAAAAGAGCTCAGGCGTACATATAATACGCCTAAGCTCTTTTCCAATAAAATTATAGCACAAAAATAAAAATAATGTCAAGACGGGCAGTTGACAAATTCCTTACCGGATGCTATCATACAATTAACAATTAGGCTAAATGTTAAAGGAGGCGATACCATGTCCCTGCAAAAGACCCTGCGGGCCCTGGCGGACCCCACCCGCCGGAAGATTCTCAATCTTTTGAAAAACGGAAGGATGTCCGCCGGGGAGATTACCGACTGCTTTTCCGTCACCGCAGCCTCCATATCCCGACATCTGTCGGTGCTGAAGGAAGCGGATTTGATTCGGGACAGCCGGGAAGGAAAGTTCATTTACTATCAGCTCAATGCCTCCGTGCTGGAGGAGATTATGCTCTGGCTTACGGACCTGAAAGGAGAGGAACAACATGATTAAACGGAACAAATGGATTCTTTTTGTTACATCCCTGGTGATTTTGCTTCCCATGGCGGTGGGCTTGATTCTCTGGAACCAGCTGCCGGAGCAGATGCCTACCCATTGGGGCCCGGATGGTCAGGTGGACGGTTACAGCAGCAAGCTTTTCGGCGTGCTGGGACTGCCGGCCTTCATGCTGGGTATCCACTGGCTGTGCGTGGTGCTGACAGCGGCAGCTCCCAAGCACAACAATGTGTCCGGCAAGGCCTTGCACCTGGTGTTCTGGATTTGTCCCGCCACTTCCCTGATTGTGGGCTTTATCACCTATGGTCAGGTGCTGGGGCTTCAGATGAATGTGACCCTCATTATGCTGCTGCTTATGGGCGTGCTGTTTTTTGCCATCGGCAATTATCTTCCCAAATGCAAGCAGAACTACACCGTAGGCATCAAGCTCCCCTGGACCCTGAACGATGAGGCCAACTGGGACAGCACCCACCGCTTTGCGGGAAAACTCTGGGTCGTGGGCGGCATAGTGATGCTGGCAACCGCATTCCTGCAAAACATCTGGGTGTTCCTGGGAATCGTGATGGTACTGAGCATCGTTCCTATGATTTATTCCTATTTGTACTACCGGAAGCATACCTCTGAAGAATGAAAGGGCAGGTGAAAACCTGTGTTTTGGTGGTTCATCTTTTTCTGTGACCTCTTTACCCCGGCTTTGATGATTGGGGTGGGGGAAGCACCCTCCCAAGGAAATCAATGCTTTTCTGGGCTACCGGACACCCCGGTCCATGGTAAATATGGACACCTGGAATTTTGCCCATCACCACTGCGGAAAGCGGTGGTGGATCATCGGATGGATTTTGCTCCTTCCTACAGTTGCCATCCACATTCCCTTTTACGGCAAAGGGGAGGATGCCATAGGATGGATGTGTATCGGAGTGCTTTTGGTGCAGTGCACGGTCTTGATTGCCAGCATATTCCCCACGGAACGGGCGTTGAAGAAGACCTTCCGGGAGGACGGAACCCGCAGATAAGAAAAACCCCAACAGGCGGTGATTGCCGCTCCTGTTGGGGTTTTGTCATAGTTTTATCAAGAAGCTTTGCGGGGCTTTTCGTATTTGCCTATGAGCCGCTTGGGCTTATACAGCAGGAAGTACAGCCCAGCCAGAAGGACGGCAGCTCCCAGGGAGATTTTCCACCCCAGGGAGAAGGCGGCGTTGTGATAGGTGAATTGAATTTCGTGGTAGCCTTCCGTCAGCTCCAGGGCAACCATGGCGTCTCCCACCAGCACGATTTCCGTCGGCTTTCCGTCCACCGTAGCGCTCCAGTTCCCGTTCTGGGGGATGGAGGTATACAGCAGTCCATCCCGGTTGCACTGGATCAGGCCGGAGATTTTGGTGTTGGAAAACTCCGTCAGCTCCAGGGTGGAGGCGGCCAGAATACTGTGAGCCTGGCGGAACAGGGCTTCATCCAGAATGGCGGCGTTGACCGTCATGTTGCTGTTTTCCCCGGCGGCACAGGTCAGCTCAATGGTAATCACATCCCCGGGCACCACATCGCTCACCGCCAGCATCTGGGGCAGGCTGTAGGTCTCGGAATAGAGCCGGGTGCCGTTTTTCAGAACCCGGAAGCTGTTGCGTTTGGGCAGGTTCAGGTTGATACACAAGAAGCCTTCCTTGTCGGCGGTGTAGTTGTAAGAGATGGTGCCGCCGCTGGGGGCATCATAGGAGCAGTAGCCGGTGGCGGAGAAGGAGTTGACGGTTACGTCCGAGGACTGGACGGAAAGGTAGTCCCCCTGGACGAAGGTCCACACATCCTCTTCCATGCCGGTGGCGGCTTTTATGAGATTGTTCTGGAGAATGAAGGGACTGTTGGTGGTAAACACCACATCCTTCAGCTGGGAGTTGGCCAGGAATCCCAGAGGCAGATAGGCGTTGTTCTCCAGCAGGTGGACATTTCCCTTGTAGTGCAGGTCGTCAAAGTACATATTCTCAATCACATTGCCGTCCCGCTCAATCATATACTGGAGGTTCAGGAAGAGATTTGCCACCGGGGAGCTGTCCTCAAAGCAGTACCGGTTGTAGGTGTCCTTGGCACCGTAGCCCAGGGCCTGCATGAACCGGGTGACCCGCACGTTGGCGGAGCTGGTAAAGGTGGAGATACCATTGTAATTGTTCAGAGCACCGTCGTTGAGGGTCTGGGCGTGGGTCACCTCTGCCCGATAGAAAAGGGTGTTCTTTTCCCGTTCATGCATAATTTCAATAATATCGGCAGCATCCTCCCCACCTCTGGGATAGGAGTACAGCCCCACATTGGTAAAGGAGAAGCTGACGCCGAAGTTTACGAGATTGAACACCAGTTCCAGACCCGCCGCAGCCAGCAGAAGTCGGGAGCAGGTACGGCGGCTCAGTATATAGTGGTTCCGGGGTGCAGCAAAGGCAGCAGGAGCGGTTTCCTCCGATACGGGCTTCCGCCGGGCGGAATAGAACAGAAAGAAGAAATACACCCCCAGGAAAATCAGATTGTAAGCCACAAAGCTGCAATGGGAGGCAAAGGTGCCGATGTTCAGAAAAACATTCTCCAGGGAATCTGCCGGCAGGAAGCTGACCTTGCCGGTAAGAAGCTTTGTAAAGTCGGAGAGGGCTTCACTGCAGAAAAAGATATTCAGGCTCAGGATTCCCCCGATGATTACCTGCCAGGTTTGGAATTTGCGCCGCAGCAGCCAGGCCCGGTAGGCCATTACCAGCAGCACAAAGCTGAAGAGGAAACTGAACCGGTAGGGGATCATATTGGGGAAATGGAAGCCGTGCCAGATATAGTCCAGCTGGCGGATGATGAAGCTCAGGCTGAAAAACAGCAGCAGACCCAGGCTGCACAGCTTGTCCCGGAGGCGAATCTGGGGGCAGGTGAGGAACACCATGGCAAGCAATGTGGTAATCACACCGCAGTACAGGTTGGGCAGCCCTTCCTTAAAGGTGGGGGTAATGCCGCCGTTCATGTTTCCCGCCACCTGGCGCATGGCATCCAAAAGTCCCAGCCAGGTGTTTTTATCTGCGATATTCAGCTTGAAACCCTTGGGGAACTGGTTGACAGTGGATTGGGTGGTTTGCAGTGCCGCCAGGGCCGGCAGCTCCAGAATGGCGGTCATGGCAATGGCAATGACGGAAAACAGGGCCATCCACATCAAATCTGCAAAGAACCGCTTGAAGCCCTTCCAGCAGCAGATTTCATAGCATACAAAGGACAAAAACACAAAAATGCAGGTGAAAAAGCCCACATAGTAGTTGGAGAACACCGACAGAAACAGTGTCAGGGTGTAAAGGAGGAACTTCCGGTTCCGAAGGAGGCTGATTTCTCCCAGAATCGCCAGCGGCAGCAGGGCAAAGGTGTCCAGCCACATGAGATTCCACTGATACCCCAGGGCCCAGGCACACAGGGCGTAGAGGGCACCAAAGATGCTGATGGAAAGATCATCCTTGTGGAAAAGCTTTTTCAGGAAGATGGCAAAGAACATTCCTGCCAGGCCCAGTCGAAGGGGCAGAAGCAAAGAGAAAAGGGGCAGAAGCCAGCTTTCCGGCACCAGAACGGAAAGCAGATTCAAAGGCGAGGCCAGATAGTAGGAGATCAGTCCCAGATAGTCCATGCCCATACCCACGTTCCAGCTGTAAAGCAGACTGTCCCCGGATAGGAGGGCTCTGCGGTAAGCCACGAAGAAGGGATAATACTGGTGGTACATATCCGAGTAGAGCATACTCAGGCCTCCGAAAGGCGAGCTTCCGGCAATGAGCATCAGGCACAGCATTCCCAGGCAGGGAATGGCGAAGGCCAGTGCGGTATAGTTCCATTTGAATTTTTTCAGCTGCGGTAGTTTCATGGTGCGCCCCCCAAGATAGATTCGTCTATCAGTTTACCATATTCCCCCGGCGGGGTAAAGGGGAAAAGGGAAAAACTTGGCCAAAAGACAGGAAAAATCCCCTGCCCGGGGAAGGGCAGGGGAAAGGGGTTATTCCATGTCGTCCTCATCATGCCATTGGGCATCCGATTCCTCGGGGAGATCCTCCGGGACATCCGTCATAATCTCGCCCACCCGGATACGCCGCCGGATTTTCACTTCTTCCACCTGCCGGTGGAGCAGCTCCTTCACATCCAGAGGATTCTTCACGTTTTTCAGAAGCAGGGTGGGAGCGGTTTTGTCGGAGGAAACCACCGTGATGGTGCCCACTCCGAAAATCCGCTGCCAGAGGCTGCGGGAGGTGGAGATATCCCGAATCCGGTACAAAAGAATCTCCTCATCCTTGATGCTGAAAAAGCCTACGGACAGAAACAGACGGTCTTCCGACAGGGCGTACCGGGTAAAGCTGAGGGGCAGTCCCAGATGACGCTTCCGGTCTTTCCAGAGATATTCCATACAAAGCCCTCCTTTTTTCTATATAGTATCCTCTTTGGCGGACTTTGTCAATATGGGGTATCAGAGAATCAGACAGATCAGGCCTGCTGCCCCTTCATTTACAATCCGGTTCAGGCTGCCCCGGAACTTGCTGCGTACATCCTCCGGGGTGCGCAGGAGCTTGGCGGTGAGCCCCTCCTGCACCAGAGCGTAGACGGACTTGCCGAAGATGTTGCTCTGCCACAGCTTTTCCGGGGACTCCCCGGTGAGATACGCCACCAGATCCTTGGATTGCTTTTCGTCTCCCACCATGGGGCTGATTTCCGTGTCCACATCCACCCGAATCATGTGGATGGAGGGGGCAGCGGCCTTCAGCCGGATGCCATAGGCGTTGCCTTTGCGAAGCACCTCCGGCTCCTGCAGGCTCATCTCTTCGGCGGTGGGCATCACGACCCCGTAGCCCGTGGCCTTCACGCTGGAAAGAGCGTCGGCAATCTTGTCATACTCCTGCTTGGCGGCGCAGAGCTTTGCCAGCTGCTCCATGAGCTGGGCATCGTTTTCAATCTCCATCCCGGTCTGCTCACTGAGAATCTCATAAAATAGTGCCTCCGGGAAGGTGAGGGTGCAGCATACGGTGCCGGTGCCCAGATCCACGCTGGTGACAGAGGCCCCCACCACCTGCTCCAGCTGGCTCAGCTGGGAAAGAGCGGTCTCTGCCTGAGACAGGGCGTGAATGTTGGCGGTCTGCTCCCGCAGGGCGCTGTAGAGCATGGATTTTACCGGGTGCTGGGCATCCAGCGCCCCAATCCACCGGGGCATATAGATGTTCAGCTGCTGCATGGGGAAGGCGTAGAGCAAATCCTGCAAAATTCCGCAGATGTCCTCCACCTCCATGGCCTGGCAGTCTGCAACCATCACCGGCACACCATAGGTGCTGCGGATATACTGGGCGGCTTCCTGGGCAGGAGCGGCCTCCGGCCGGGGGGTGTTGAGAATCACCACAAAGGGCTTCCCGGTGGCCTGCATATCCCGGATGGCCCGGCCCTCCGCTTCCACATAATCCTGTCTGGGGATGTCCGTGATGGTGCCGTCGGTGGTGACCACAAGGCCGATGGAGCAGTGCTCCTCCATGACCTTTTTGGTGCCCAGCTCAGCGGCCTGGGTCATGGGGATTTCATAGTCAAACCAGGGAGTGGTGACCATCCGGGGCATCCCGTCCTCCTGGGCGCCCATGGCTCCTTCCACCATGTAGCCCACGGAGTCAATCATCCGAATCCGCAGTTTGGCGGTGCCGTCCGGGGAGATTTCCACCGCATGTTCCGGGACGAATTTGGGCTCGCTGGTCATAATGGTTTTCCCGGAGCCGCTTTGGGGCAGCTCATCCCGGGCCCGCTCCGCCTCATAGGGGTCATCGATGTTGGGAATCACCAGCTGTTCCATAATCCGCTTGATGAGGGTGGACTTTCCGGTACGCACCGGGCCTACCACGCCAATGTAGATATTGCCTCCGGTTCTGGCGGCAATATCGGAGTAGATGTTTTTCATAGCCAGCCTCCTTGTTCCGGCAGGAGGCCTGCTCCTGCCACGGTTTACCAAAGAGTATGTCCCCGGAGGGAAAAATAGAACTCCGGCGGCAATCCCCTGGGAAAGTCAGAAAAAAGTCCCGGATTTTTTGTAAAATAATGTTTGACAAAACGCTTAAAAGCCTATATAATATCTAAGCACGAATGCAAGGAGGGGGATACTATGCGACTTGGGCTTGCTCAGATAATGGACAGACCCGGTGCGGTGGTGCCTTTTTCCTGCTCCGTGGATCTGAGTGATCTTCAGTATGGTGCCAGCCACCCGGTGACAGAGCCGGTGGAGGCTTCCGGTACGGTGCGCAATACGGCAGGGGTGCTGGTTATGTCCGGCTCCATCAAGACCTGCCTGCATGGCGTGTGTGACCGGTGTGCCGCCGAGTTTTCCCGCGAGGTGGAATATCCCATCCAAGCGGTACTGGTGGAGGAACTGGCCAACGAGGAGAACGAGGACGAGTGGGTATTCCCTCTGGAGGGTGAAAGTGCAGATCTTCAGGATATTGTCCGCACAGTGTTTGTGCTGAACATGGAGTCCAAGCTGCTGTGCAAACCGGATTGTAAGGGTCTTTGCTGCCAGTGCGGCAAGAACCTCAACGACGGCCCCTGCAGCTGCCAGAAGGAGCCAGATCCCCGTTTCGCTGCTTTACGGCAGCTTCTTAACAAGTAATTCCAAATGATGCTGTTAAAGCAGTTTGACCAAGGAGGTGTCATCCATGGCTGTTCCCAAGTGTAAAGTCTCCAGCGCCCGCCGCGATAAGCGCCGTGGCTCCAACTGGAAGCTGTCCGCACCCAGCGTGGCAGTTTGCCCCAAGTGCGGTGAGCCCGTCATGCCTCACAGAGCTTGCAAGGCTTGCGGCTCCTACAATGGCCGTCAGGTTCTGGCTGCCAAGGCTGACTAAGGCAGGAAAAGAGCGAAGGCTAAGAGGAAGGCGTTCTGCCTTCCTCTTTTTCCTTTGTTATGGGGGAAGCTCTGAATCCATCGTCTGCGGCTGGGAAGCGGATCTTTTCCGCCCTTGCCAATGGATTCAGAGCTTCCCAGGAATTTCCTTTGGGATGTAAAAGTTGTATGAACCGAAGTTTTTCGGTTGCGTTCCCTACGGGATTGTGTCATAATAGACGTGTGTTTTTGCGAAAGGAGTGATTTCCCATGGCAAAGCCTTTGGTGGCGATTGTGGGACGGCCCAATGTGGGCAAGTCCATGCTTTTCAATAAGTTGACCGGGCACAGAACCTCCATTGTCCAGGATACCCCCGGCGTGACCCGGGACCGGATCTACGGAGACTGCGAATGGTGTGGAAAACAGTTTTCTCTGGTGGATACCGGCGGTATCGAGCCCAACACGGAGAACGATATGCTGAAGTTTATGCGCCGTCAGGCGGAAATCGGCATTGAGCTGGCAGACTGCATCGTGATGGTGGTGGATGTGCAGACCGGCGTGACCGCGGCGGATATGGACGTGGCAACCATGCTCCGCAAATCCGGCAAGCCTGTGGCCCTGGCGGTGAACAAGTGCGATTCCGTGGGCCCCACCAACCCGGAGGTATATGAATTTTACGGCCTGGGCATCGGGGACCTGTTTGAGGTATCCGCTATCCACGGCCACGGCACCGGCGATTTGCTGGACTGGTGCCTGGAGCAGTTCCCGGAGGATGCCTGGGAGGAGGATACCGACGAGGTCATCAAGGTGGCCATCGTGGGTAAGCCCAACGTGGGCAAGTCCAGCCTTCTGAACCAGATTCTGGGGGAGGAGCGGGTCATCGTATCCAATGTGGCAGGCACCACCCGGGATGCCATCGACAGCCCCTTTGAAAATGAAACCGGCAAATACTGCTTCATCGATACGGCAGGTATGCGCCGGAAGAGCCGGGTGGATGACATGATCGAGAAGTACTCCAATATGCGTACCATCAGCGCCATTGACCGGGCGGATGTGTGCCTGATTCTCATTGACGCCAACGAGGGCGTCACGGAGCAGGATACCAAGATTGCAGGTCTTGTCCACGAGGCGGGCAAGGCTGCCATTATTGTAGTGAACAAGTGGGATGCGGTGGAGGACAAGCAGACCAATACCATGCGGGACAAGGAAATCGGTGTGCGCCAGGGCCTGGGCTATATGACCTATGCTCCGGTTGTGTTCCTGTCCGCCCTTACCGGTGCCCGGGTGGATAAGCTTTTCCAGGTGATTCAGGATGTGCACAAGCAGAACACCAGCCGGATTACCACCGGCGCCCTGAACAGCGTCCTGGCAGACGCCACCTCCCGGGTCCAGCCCCCCTCCGACAAGGGCCGCCGCCTGAAGATTTACTATATGACCCAGGCGGGAACCAAGCCTCCTCATTTCGTGATTTTCTGCAACGATGCCCGGCTGTTCCATTTCTCTTACCAGCGGTATCTGGAAAATCAGATTCGGGAGGTTTTCGGACTGCAGGGAACCCCTGTGCGGATTACCATCCGTCAGAAGGGCGATAAGGAGGAGTAAACCATGTGGCTGGCTGTGGTAGTGATTGTTCTTACCGGGTATCTTCTGGGGAACCTGAACGGCTCGGTGATGATCTCCATGATGCAGAAAGATGACGTGCGGAACCACGGAAGCGGCAACGGAGGCCTTACCAACTTTGTGCGGAACTTTGGCTACGGCAAGGCCCTGGGGGTGATTGCCGTGGATCTGGGCAAGGCGGTGCTGGCCTGCCTGGTGGGCCGCCTGATTCTGGAAAACGCCGGCTACGGCGTGGAAGGTGCCATGCTGGGGGGCGTTGCCGTCAGCCTGGGACATGATTTTCCCGTCCTGTTCGGCTTCCGGGGCGGCAAGGGTATCCTTTCCGGCCTGGGTATTGCAGCGGCGGTGGATTACCGCTGCGCCCTGCTGATTATTGCGGTGTTTGTTCTGACGGTGGCGCTGACCCGGTATGTCTCCCTGGGTTCTATCCTGGCGGCAGTGTCTCTTGGAATCTTCTTCGGTGTCATGTACCTGGACCATCCCTGGGTGATGGCCGGCGGCATTTTTATGGCGGTTCTGGCGATTTTCATGCACCGGGGCAATATCAAGAGGCTCCTTTCCGGAACAGAGCGGAAGCAGAGCTTCTCCCGTAAGGAGAAGAAGGTATGAAGGCGGCGGTAGTGGGAAGCGGCGGCTGGGGCACGGCCCTGGCCCTGTGCCTTCTGCGAAACGGCCACGAAACCCTCCTGTGGAGCCATTCCCGGCAAAAAGCGGAGGAAATGGAGAAAACCCGGCAGAACAATATGCTCCCCGGGGTGCAGCTTCCGGAAGCCCTGAAAATCGCCTGGGAGCCTTCCAGCGTGGCAGGATACCCTCTGGTGGTGATTGCCTGTCCTTCGGTGCATATCCGCAGCGTCTGCCGGCAGGTGGCGCCATACCTTGCTGAGGATGCGGTGCTGGTGTCCGTCACCAAGGGCATTGAGCCGGGGAGCCTCCTGCGGATGAGCCAGATTGTCCGGGAGGAAACCCACCGGGAGGTGGCGGTACTCACCGGCCCCAGCCATGCAGAGGAGGTGGCCAAGAGCATCCCCACAGCCTGCGTGGCTGCCAGCGAGAACCAGGCTCTGGCAGAGCTGGTGCAGGATGCCTTTATGTCCGACAGCTTCCGGGTGTATACCAGCGCCGATGTGATTGGTTCGGAGCTGGGAGGGGCTCTCAAAAATGTGATTGCTCTGTGTGCCGGTGTCAGCGATGGCATGGGCAACGGAGACAACACCAAGGCCATGCTCATGACCCGGGGGCTTACGGAAATTGCCCGGCTGGGTGTAGCCATGGGCGCAAGGAAGGAAACCTTTGCTGGACTGGCGGGAGTAGGGGATTTGATTGTCACCTGCACCTCCCAGCACTCCCGGAACCGCCGGGCCGGTATCCTCATGGGGCAGGGAAAGGGACCACAGGAGGCCATGGCAGCGGTGGGAGCCGTGGTGGAAGGCTACTATGCCGCTAAATCCGCCTGGGAGCTGGCCTGTAAGCTGGGGGTGGAAATGCCCATCATCCACGGAGCCTACCGGGCGCTGTATGAAAATGTGGATGTAAAGACGGTTCTCAAATCTCTGCTGTGCCGTGCCCGAAAAGCAGAGACTGAGGACGCCGGTTGGCTTTGATTACCAAAGGCGGACATTTTCGTCCGCCTTTTCTCTTTTGCAGGTTTGCAAGAGGAAGAACCTGGCAACAATGGACTTAGCTGTCGGGGAAATTGATTCCTTAAGAAAGGAAATGTCTATGCTGCAATTAAAGGATATTCGGAAAAACTATGAAGAAGGGGACCATGTGGTCCGAGCCCTGCGGGGTATCAGCCTCCAATTCCGGAAAAGTGAATTTGTGTCCATATTGGGGCCTTCCGGCTGCGGAAAGACCACCCTGCTGAACATTATCGGCGGCCTGGATCGGTATACCCAGGGAGACCTGGTGATCGGGGGCAAGTCCACCAAGGATTTCAAGGACCGGGACTGGGATGCCTACCGGAACTATACCGTGGGCTTTGTGTTCCAGAGCTACCACCTGATTCCCCACCAGAGCGTGCTGCAAAACGTGGAACTGGCCCTGACCCTGTCCGGTGTACCCCGGCAGGAGCGGCGCCGCCGGGCCAAGGAGGCCCTGGAGCAGGTGGGTCTGGGAGACCAGCTGCGGAAGCGCCCCGGGCAGATGTCCGGCGGACAGATGCAGCGGGTGGCCATCGCCAGAGCCCTGGTGAATAACCCGGAGATTATTCTGGCGGATGAACCCACCGGCGCCCTGGATACGGAAACCAGCCAGCAGGTTATGGAGATTCTGAAAGAAATTTCCAAGGAGCGGCTGGTGATTATGGTCACCCACAATCCGGAGCTGGCCCAGCAGTATTCCACCCGGATTATCAATATGCTGGACGGTGAGGTGACCCATGATTCCAATCCTCCCACGCCGGAGGAACTGCCTGCCTTCACCGGAGAGGGTATCCGGAAGAAGGGCAGAAAGAAGCTGCCCAGCATGTCCTTTGCCACGGCGTTTCTCCTGTCCCTCAAAAACCTCTTTACCAAGAAGGGCCGCACGGCGCTGACCGCCTTTGCCGGTTCCATCGGCATTATCGGCATTGCCCTGATATTTGCCATATCCCAGGGTACCAACACCTATATCAGCAGCGTGCAGGAGGACACTCTCACCGCTTACCCTCTGACCCTGGAGGCCACCACGGTGGATCTGGGAATGCTCATAGAGACTTTCATGGGGGGCGGCTCGGAGGATGAGGCGGCAACCGGGGAGGAGGGGGTCTATTCCCAGTCCCGGCTGTTTGACATGATCAACGCCCTGAACAACCTGGAAACCACGGAAAATGATTTGAAATCCTTTAACCAATACCTCCATGACACCATTAAGGCAGACCCGGATGGGGCGCTGCGCCAGGCCATTACCGGCATCCAATACACCTATAACCTGGATTTGCAGGTGTATACCAAGACGGAAAACGGGGAAGTGCTGATTTCCGACACCCAGGAGCTGCTGATGGAGGCTATCCGGGAGAATATGGGCATGGATATGTCGGGAATGCTGGAAATGCGGGATACCATGTCGGCGGCCTTCGGAGCCTCCATACCCCAGGGCGGCGGAATGAACCTGTGGACCCAGATGCTCTCCGGTATGGACGGGGAGATGATCAGCCCGGTTCTGAAAAACCAGTATGAACTCCTTTCCGGAAGCTGGCCGGATGCCTATGACGAAATTGTGCTGGTGGTGGACGAAAACCACCGCCTGGACGACCTGACCCTCTACGCCCTGGGCCTGATTACCCGGGAGGAAATCAATGAGATCTTCTCTGCTGCGGCAGAGGGGGAGATGGTGGATACCACAGCCCAGCATTGGAGCTATGAGGAACTGCTGGGCAGAGAGTTCCGGGTGGTTTTGAGCAGCGACTGCTATATTGTGGATGAGGATACCGGAGCCTATATGGATTTGCGCCTGACGGATGCAGGCCTTCGGTACCTGTATGACAACGGTATTTCTTTGAAGGTCTCCGGCATTCTCTGCCCCAAGGAGGACGCCTCCACCACCATGCTCTCCGGTGCCATCGGCTACACAGAGGCCCTGACGGAGCACATCATCGCCCACAGCGGAGACTCTCCTGTGATTCAGGCTCAGATGGAGAACCCGGAGAAGGATATTCTTACGGGCCTTCCCTTCCGGGAGGAGAGCGGCACTCTGACAGAGGCGCAGATGGCAGATCTTTTCCGGGAGCGGGTGGCTGCCATGAACACCCAGGAAAAGGCCCAGACTTATATCAAAATTCAAAGTACCCCCACCCACGTCCAGCTGGAGGAGATGATTACCGCCCAGATGGAGGGTGTGAACCGGGAGCAGATGCAAAAGGCCCTGGTGGAAGCCATGCAGCAGCAGATGAGCATGAGTGCCGACGAGCTCATGGGCTATGTGGAAGCCATGGAGGATACGGAGCTGGTGGAACTCTACCGGAACCTGGTGGAGCAGCAGATTCGCCTGAGTATGGCTGCCCAGGCTCAGCAGCAGCTGACCGGGGTAGAGCCAGAGCAGCTGGCACAGCTTCTGGACGGCTCCGTGGACAGCTACACCCAGGAGCAGTGCGCCCAGTATTATGAGGAGGTGCTGAGCTTCTCCCAGTCCACCTACGAGGAGAATCTCACCAAGCTGGGCTATGTGGAGCTGGACGACCCCAGCGGCATTCACCTGTACGCCTCCAGCTTTGAGAACAAGGATGTGATTGAAGAGGCCATTGCCCAGTACAACAGCGGGGTGGATGAGCTGAAGCAGATTCACTATACGGACTATGTGGGCCTGATTATGCAATCTGTGACCACCATCATCGATGCCATCACCTATGTGCTGGTGGCTTTCGTGTCCATTTCTCTGGTGGTGTCCTCCATTATGATTGGTGTCATTACCCTCATTTCCGTCCAGGAGCGTACCCGAGAGATTGGCATTCTCCGGGCCATCGGCGCTTCCAAGCGGAATGTGTCCAGCATGTTCAATGCGGAAACGGTGATTATCGGCTTTATTTCCGGCGTGCTGGGTGTGGGCGTGACCTGCCTTCTGTGCATTCCCATCAATGTATTGATTGGGAAACTGACCAATATCGCCGGCCTGCGGGTGTACCTTCCCTGGCAGGTGGGGGCCATCCTCATCGCCATCAGCGTGGGACTGACCCTGCTGGCGGGCATCATCCCTTCCCGCAGCGCAGCCAGAAAAGACCCGGTGGTGGCCCTGCGAACCGAATAAAAAAACTGAGGATTGCCTTTGGGCAATCCTCAATTTTTATGGGAGATCAAGCAGATTCCTTTTTCCGGAAGAAGAGAACGGTACCGCCGATGCCCAGCAGGATGCCAGCGCAGGCGGCAGCGGCTGCCATCCAGATGCTGCCGAACCAGTTGCTTTCCGGAGTCTCCTGGATAACCGCTTCCTGGGTGGTGGCTTCTGTAGTAGCCTCCGTGGTGGGCTTTGTGGTGGCTTCTGTGGTGACCTCCGTGGGAGGCTCGGTCTCATGGGGCGGGAAGGGCTCCGCCCGGAATGCGGTGATGGTGTAGGTTCTCGTGTCCCCGTTTTCTGCGGTTACTGTGATTTCATAGGTGGATTCTCCTACCGGAAGCTCTCCCACTTCCGGGAAGGTGACGGAGGAAAGACCGTGGGTCTTGGTTCCGGAAATGACGATGGTCTGGGTCTCATAGGGAAGATACACGGCATATTCCAGCTGCTCCGGGGAAAAGACCGGGGAGAGGAGAAATCCATCCACAGAAAGGCTGTCCAGGGTGTTGACGGAGGACTCCACATAATTGGGGTCTCTTTCCCGGAAGGTGTGAATCACATAGGATTTGGTGACGCCGTTTTCCGCTGTGACGGTAACGGTCACATCGGTGGTGCCGTTGGGGGCAAGGGAGTTGTTGGAAATGGAGACGGTAGCGTTCTTATCCTCCGGCGTGGCAGAAATCTGGAGGCTGGAAACGCTGTAAGGCACCGAAGTGTTGTAGCTGGTGGTGCTGGGGGAGAAAGCAGGGGAGAGGGTGGCGTTGCTTACCTTCAGGGCGGACAGATTGGCGTTGCCGCTGAGAGGCGGAGCAATGGTGGCGGAGTAGGTGCAGGTGCCCACGTTGGTGTCGGCGTTGCCGTCGCTTACCACCACGCCGGTTGCGGACACAGAGATGGAAGCGCCGGTGGCAGCCTTGTCAGATACCAGGAAGGTGGCGGTCCAGACGGTGCCGCTGTCCAAAGGCTTGGACATGGAGTTGTCATAGAACACGAAATTGTTTCCGGAGCGCTCCACCACCCAGGGGGATGCCATGGCAGAGGAGAAGCTCTGGAGGGTCAGCACCTTGCTGTCGTACTGGAGAGAGCCGCTGCCCCCGTAGATGCCGCCCCCGGCGGAAAAGCTTACGGTGATGGTATCACCTGCCCGGACGGTGCCGGGGCCGGAGAGCTTGGCGCTGCCGGCCGCACTGACAGAAAAACACCACAGGGAAAAGACAAGTACGGCCCCAAGGAGCGTCACAAAAAATTTTTTCATTTTTTCACCCTTTCTTCTTGCCTATTCGACGAGAATCGATTATGCTGTATTATAGCATAGGAAAAGCCGGTTGGGGAGGTGTCCCATGAAAAAAATTAAAATTTGGATAGCATTGTGCTTTTCGCTGCTGCTTTTTGTGAAAATTGCACCGACGGCAGAAGCTGCATCGGAAATTCAACTGCATACGGCTTATTATGGGGTGAACAGAGAAGACGCCCTGGTGGGGAAAGTGATGCCCCAGACCAAGCCGGAGGAGCTTTTGCGGCAGTTTGTGGCCAACGGCCAGCTGCACCTGACCAACGGGGTGAAAACCGGGTCCCGACTGGAGCTTCTACAGGGGGACAAGGTGCTGGATAGCCTGACCCTGGTGGTCCAGGGGGACTGTAACGGGGACGGCGGATTTTCCGTCACGGATATGCTGATGGTAAAATCCGTGCTTCTGGAGCAGCAGTCCCTTTCCGGGGCAAAAGCCCAGGCGGCGGACGTGAGCGGGGACGGAAAGGTGACCATCACGGACTTTCTCCGAATGAAAAGCATCGTGCTGAAGCAGAAAAAATTATCCACCCAGCAGCTGTCGGGAACCGCACTTCCCCCATGCCGGGTGCTGCCGCTGGGAGGCACCATGCCCTTCGGCTCTGCCGGGGCCACCGGAGCCGCTGCACCGGTGGTGGAAGGCAATGCAGTTACCTGGGAAAAGGGTATTTTGCGTGCTGCAAATCTGGGTACCTCCCGGGTATACACCGGTGAGGAGAGTGTACTGGTGGTGGTGACGGAGCTTCCCCAGAGCGTGTCATTTACCCAGAAGTCTCTGGTTCTGAATCCCGGCGCCTCCCAGAAGCTGGGCCTGGAATACCGTTACCCGGTGTATACCGCAGCCAAATTCGGTTCCTCCGACCCCAAGGTGGTGACGGTGGATGCTGCCGGGACAGTCAAGGCCGTAGGGGTGGGAACTGCCGCTGTGACGGTTACCCTGGATAACGGCGCTTCTGCCAGCATGACGGTGCAGGTAATGCCCCTGCTGGAGAAAATCACCTTAAATACCAGTTCCATGAAGCTGAAGCCTGGAACAACCAAAACTTTGACCGCCAAGGGTTATCCCGAGAACACCCGGGAGCCCCTGGAGTGGACTTCCTCCGATCCGGCCATTGCCACGGTGGACGGCAACGGCGTGGTGCGGGGCGTATCCTATGGTACGGTGACCATCACCTGTACCGGAAAGTACAGCCGGGTGTCTGCTTCCTGTAAGATAAAGGTATGCAACCTGGTGCAGGTTGCCCTGACCTTCGACGACGGCCCTGGCGGAAGCAAAACCACGGAGCTTTTGGACGCTCTCCAGAAATACAATGTAAAGGCCACCTTCTTCCTGGTGGGCAACCGGATTGGGTACTCCGAGAGCATTGTGAAGCGAATTGCAGCAGAAGGCCACGAACTGGGCTACCATTCCTGGGCCCACGGGTACTTCACGGATATGTCGGCTGCCGAAATCAAGCAGGATTATGAGACCTTCCAGAAGGCGCTGTACGAGGCCTGCAATGCCCAGGCGACGGTATATCGTTCACCCGGCGGTGCTTACAACAAGACCAGCCTGAAAACCATACCCCTTCCTCACGTCCTGTGGTCGGTGGATACCCTGGACTGGCAGCACAGAGACCCGGCGAAGGTGAAGCAGAACATTCTGGAAGGCCTGAAGGATGGGCGTATCATTCTGCTGCACGATATCCATCAGACTACCATCGAAGGCACCATTGCAGCCCTGAAGTACATACACGAAAAGGACCTGGATGTGGAGTTTGTAACCGTGACCCAGCTTCTGTCCAGAGGAGGAAAAACCCCTGTAGCAGGGGAGACCTACTACTCCGGCTAAAGACAAAGAACCCCCGGGCAAAAAGCCCGGGGGTAAAAAAACAAAAGCGGTATTGCAAAAAGCAATACCGCTCAGGATGCCAGATTAAACAGCCCGCTCAACCTTGTTGGAACGGAGGCATCTGGTACAAGCGTACACATGGCACGGAGTACCGTTGACAATGGCCTTGACCCGCTTCACATTGGGCTTCCAGGCACGATTGGAACGTCTGTGGGAGTGGGAAACCTTGATACCGAAGGTAACGCCCTTGCCACAATAATCACACTTCGCCATTCACTGCACCTCCAATCCGTAAGAAAACATGTCGAAATGGCACTTCTAAACAAGTGCCTACATATAATAGCAGAGTTTCCTGAAAAAAGCAAGTGTTTTTTGAAAAAATTTTTGTTTCCTCAAAATAATATTGATATTCCCGGATTGGGTCGTTATAATGGGGGTAGTTTGCAGGAATGGGGCAGAAAATATGGAAATTTACAGTGTACCCCTTACCAAATTGGTAAAGGAATTTGATTTGCGGGTGGCCTATGCCTCCTCGGATTATGAGAAGATTCACCTGACGGTGGAGGATGTGGCCAGACCCGGCTTGCAGCTGGCAGGCTTTTTCGAGCACTTTGAGCCGGTGCGGCTCCAGGTGATCGGCAACGTAGAGGCCAGCTATCTGAATAAGCTCTCCAGCTTCGAGCGGAGCCGGATCTATGACCGCCTCCTGTCCTTCAAATCCCCGGCCATGCTCATTGCCCGGGATATTGAGCCGGACCAGCAGCTGATGGAGATGGCGAAAAAGCATAACATTACCATATTGCGCAGCAATGAAGCCACCAGTACCGTGGTTTCCGCCATCATTGCGTATCTCAAATCCCTCCTGGCACCCCGGATTACTCGCCATGCCGTGCTCATGGAGGTGTACGGCGAAGGCGTGCTGATTACCGGCGAGAGCGGCATCGGCAAAAGCGAGGCGGCGGTGGAGCTTCTGAAGCGTGGCCACCGGCTGATTGCCGACGATGCGGTGGAAATCAAGAAAATTGCCGGCAATGTGCTTATGGGCAGTGCGCCGGATCTCATCCGCAATTATGTGGAGCTGCGGGGCATCGGCGTTGTAAATGTGGCAAAGCTCTTTGGTATGGGCGCCGTAAAGATGGAAAATCAGATAGATCTGGTGGTCAATGTGGTTCCCTGGGAGCAGAATGCCGCCTATGACCGGCTGGGTCTGGAGGAGCAGACCATGGAGATTCTGGGCACCAAAATTCCCATGAACACCATCCCCATCACCCCCGGCCGTAATCTGGCGGTGATTCTGGAAGTGGCTGCCATGAACAACCGGCAGCGCCGCATGGGCTACAACCCGGCAGAGGAGTTTACCCAGAGAATCAACGAGCATTTTGCATCCAATCCCGGGACGGTATAAAGCTTATGAAGGAAATTACCATAGGACAAAACGATGCCGGGCAGCGGCTGGACCGTTTCCTGAGCAAGGCGGTACCCCTGCTTCCGGCTTCCCTGGCCCAGAAGTATATCCGCATCAAGCGGATAAAATGCAACGGGGCAAGGGCCGAACGGGATACCCGTCTGAAGGCGGGAGATGTGCTCCAGCTGTATATCAACGATGAATTTTTCGACAAGCCCCGGGAGGATAACGCCTACCTGACGGTGGCAGCTCCCAAGCTGAATATTGTATATGAGGATGCCCATATTCTACTGGTGGACAAGCGTCCGGGACTGGCGGTTCACCCCCATGATGGGGCGGAGTACGGCAGAACCCTCATCGACCATATTCAGGCATACCTTTATCAGAAGCGGGAGTGGAGCCCCAGAGGGGAGAACAGCTTCGTGCCTGCCCTGTGCAACCGGATTGACCGGAATACAGGCGGCATCGTGATTGCCGCCAAGACGGCGGAGGCACTGCGGGTTATGAACCAGAAAGTCAAGGACCGGGAGCTGGACAAGCGTTACCTGGCCATTGTGGAAGGGACACCCAAACCCCTCCGGGGCAGCCTGAAGGGATTCTTGTTCAAGGATGCCAAAAAGAACCGGGTCTTTGTCACCGATACCCCTCAGCCCGGGGCAAAAACCTGCCAGACCAACTATATTACATTGTGCAGCAGCCAGGGCCTTTCCCTGGTGGAGTGTGAACTGATTACCGGCCGAACCCACCAGATCCGTGCCCAGTTTGCCCATGCCGGACACCCGCTGCTGGGAGACGGCAAGTACGGCAAGCTGAACAAACGCTTTGACCGGAACTATCAGGCCCTGTACTCCTATATGCTTACCTTCCAATTCACCACCGACGCAGGAGAGCTTTCCTATCTGAATGGAAAGAGCTTTCAGGTGGAAAAGGTGGATTTTGTGGAGGAATATTTTCCCGGACTGAAAATACCCAAAACGGAGTAAATACATATGAACATTGCCAAAATTATGATACCGAAGGTGATGACCGCCTTTCTCCATGACAAAAACACGGTGCGCCAGGGCCTGGAGGTTATGACCCGGTATGGCTATACGGCTGTGCCGGTGCTGGACGACGGGGACTGCTACCTGGGCTGCGTGACGGAAGGGGACTTTCTGCGTCATGTGATGGCAGTGGGCAGCACCCAGAAGCATGACCATGAGCATTACCGGATCGGGGAGATTTTCCGCCGGGATTTCTGTCCGGCTGTGGACATTGATGCACCGGAGGAGCAGGTGATTTCCGCCATTTTGAACCAGAACTTTCTTCCGGTAGTGGATGGCCAGGGAAAGCTTTGCGGCATCGTCACAAGAAAAAGCGTCATCTCCTACCTTTGGGAAAAAACCAACAGATAAAAACCAAAAGCGGCAGGAAAACCTGCCGCTTTTTTTCAAAATTGTAGTGCTTACAAAATTTCCGTGATGGTTCCGCCGCCTACCACCATATCCTCCTGATAAAGGACAACGGCCTGCCCCGGGGTCAGAGCCCGCTGGGGCTTTTCAAATACCACCTTTACCATGCCGTTCTCCAGGGGATAGGCCACCGCATCCTGGGGCGTGTGGCGGTACCGGGCCTTGGCCTTTACGGAAATGGGGGCGGTGAGCCGGTCAAAGGGGAAAAAGTTCCAGTCCTTGGCCAGCAGGGTGGTGTGAAACAGATTTTCCTCCGGCCCTACAGTGACAGTGTTGGCTTCCATGTCCTTTCCGCACACATACACCGGCTGTCCCATGGCCAGCCCCAGTCCCTTCCGCTGTCCCAGGGTGTAGGCCGCAGCGCCTTTGTGCTTGCCCACGACCTTTCCGTCTGTGTCCAGAAAATCTCCCTGGGGATAGGCTGCACCCCGGTAGCGTTCCATGAAGGCCGCATAATCCCTGTCGGGAATGAAACAGATGTCCTGGCTGTCCCGCTGCCGGGCGTTGACAAAATGCTGCACATCCGCAATTTCCCGCACCTGTTCCTTGGAAAGCGCACTTAAGGGGAACAGGGTGCGGCTCAGCTGCTCCTGGGTGAGGGAATAGAGGAAATAGGACTGATCCTTGGCAAGATCCTCTGCCCGGAACAGAAGATACCGTCCGGTATCCGAGTCTTTTTGAATTTTCACATAATGACCGGTGACGATGTAGTCACAGCCCAGCTCTATAGCCTTGTCCAGCAGCAGCCGGAATTTGAGATGCTTGTTGCATTCCACACAGGGGTTGGGGGTGCCGCCGGATTCATAGCAGGATACAAAGGGTTCCATGACATACTGCCGGAATTCCCGGGAAAAAGAGAAAACGTGGAAGGGGATACCCAATCGCTTGGCCACAGCGGAAGCCCGCCGGATATTTTCTTCGGCATGGCAGTCTGCGCCGGGGATACAGTCCGTCAGAAGCATGGTTCCCCCCACACAGTCGAACCCCGCCTGCTGCATGAGATACGCGGCTACGGAGCTGTCCACACCGCCGCTCATGGCGATGAGTGCTTTTTTGTTGCTCATGGGATGACCTCCTTTTTGTAGCAGTATTTTAGCATGGGAAAATCCAAAATGCAATGGAGGAAAATGGAATGGATGCGTTGCATTTTGTAACCGGTTTTTCTGCAAAAATTTACAAAATCATGGAAATTATGGTAAACCGCCAACAAATACGTCTGTAAATAGTAACAAAGCTGTAATCTTTTTTGAAAAAAGGGTTGCAAAAGGAGAAACGTTTTGTTATAATGGAGCCAAATCATGTATAGATACAAAGGAAAGGAGCATAATCTTTCATGAGACGACTTACCGGTTTGGTAATGGCAATTGTTTTGGTCTGCGGATTGGTTCTGTCCTGTGTACCGTTTACTTCGGCAGCAGGCTCCAGTATGGTGACCAGTGATGCCGCCGTACAGGTGATCAAAACCTTCGAAGGCTTTTTGAAATACCCGGTTTGGGATTATGGCCAGTATTCTGTGGGCTACGGTACCCGCTGCCCCGATGACAAGCTGGAGGAATACCGGGAAAATGGTATAACAGAAGAGGAGGCCATTGCTCTGCTGCGGGAGCACCTGCTGATTGCGGAGACAGCAGTCAACAGCCGGATTATTGACCGGCTGGGGGTGAAGCTGTCCCAGAACCAGTTTGATGCTCTGGTATCCTTTACATACAACTGCGGCTCCGGCTGGACATATGACTCCAATGGAACTTTGTATAAGGCCATCGCCAACGGTACCACCGGCAACGAGCTTATCCGGGCCTTTGCCCTGTGGTGCATCGCCGGCGGTGAGATTCTTACCGGCCTGCTGAACCGCCGCCTTTGCGAGGCAAATATGTTCCTCAACGGGGTATATTCCAATACACCCCCTTCCAACTACGGCTATGTGTACTACGATGCCAACGGCGGCACCACCACGCCCCGTTCCCAGGGCTACAGCACCCAGTGGGATGCAGCCCCCTATCCCGTGCCCTACTATGAGGGTCATGTGTTCGAAGGGTGGTATACCCAGAAGGAAGGCGGCACCAAGGTGACCAACCTGGATGCCAGCACCAAGGGGAAGACCTTGTACGCCCATTGGTCTACCAATAGCGGCGGAAGCTCCGGCGGCAGCACCGGCGGCAATACCGGTGGAAGCACGGGTGGAGATAACGGCGGAAACACCGGTGATCAGATTGCTTCCGGCACCACCATCACCCCGGTGACCGTAACGGTTACGGATACAGACGTGAATGTGCGTACCGGCCCCGGCCTGAGCTACCAGGTGATTGGTTCTGCCCAGAAGGGTGACAAGCTGACCATCACGGAGATTGGCAAAGCAGACGGCCATACCTGGGGCAAATATTCCGGAGGCTGGCTCAGCCTGACCTACACCAACTACAGCGAGCTGACCACGGAGCCGGAGACCACTCCCACAGAGCCGGAGACCACCGCTCCTACGGAGCCGGAGACCACAGCTCCCACGGAGCCGGAAACCACCGCTCCCACCCAGCCCCCTGCAACCCAGCCCACTTTGCCTCCTACCTCCGAGGGAGAGCAGGAGATTCATAAGGATCCTCCCAGCGGAACGGTGAACCAACCCGCTCCCAAGCCTGAGGAAACCACGGAGGATACCAAGCGGCAGACGGAAAAGACCGAAACCTGGACAGGTTATGTGATTGCGGAAGAGACATCCCTGCGGGAGGACGCAGGAGTCTGCTATGAACAGTCCGGAACCGTCAAGGCGGACACCCTTCTGGAGTTTTCCCAGATTCGGGGAAGCTGGGGCAAGACCAGCGAAGGCTGGGTGAGCCTGAAGGACGTGCAGCTTCTGTCTGTGCCCACGGAGGATGAAGACCTGGCGGATGTGTGGGTCGGACAGGTGTACGACTGCAATCAGCTTTCTTTGCGGAGTGAGCCCACCATCAATAATAACATTACTGGCTGGGTCAACAACGGTGCAGTGCTGACCATTACGGAGATTGTGGAAGAGGAGTCCCAGACCTGGGGCAAGACCGCCGATGGATGGGTGAGCCTCATGTATGTGCGGCTGCTGTCCACGCCGGAATCCTTCCGGGAGAACAATGCCCAGTACTGGACGGCTCAGGTTACCCAGCGTCAGGACAGCCTGGTATACAGCCAGCCCAGCCTGGATGGGGAAGCCATCGCTACCATGCCTGGCGGCAGAGTGGTGACCATTCTGGAAAACCAGGTGCAGGACGGAACCCTCTGGGTAAAGACCTCCCAGGGCTGGATTCTGGGAGATACGGTAAACCTGCTCACAGCCCCTGAGGAAATTTCCCAGGAGGAGGGCAGTGTGATTACCGCTCTGGTAAACACCGAAGATCTGCTCCTTGCCTACAGCCAGCCGGATTCCCAGGAGGAAGCCACCGGCACCCTGGGCATCAACAACCTGGTGCTGATCTACGAAACCAAGACACAGGACGAAGTTCTGTGGGGCAAAACCTCCCAGGGCTGGATTCCTATGGACAGCGTCAAAGAGCTTTCATAAAACAGCAAGGGCCTGCCGGCTTTCCGGCGGGCCCTTTTTCTAAAGAAATCCTTGCAATTTTTGGGATTTTTCAGTATAATAAACTGATTCATTTTACTATTTTGCAAGAGGGACAGACAGTGTATTTAAAATCTTTGGAAATCCAGGGCTTCAAGTCCTTCCCGGACAAGACCCTGATTCGTTTCGGAGACGATATCACCGCCATCGTAGGCCCCAACGGCTCCGGAAAATCCAATATCTCCGATGCCATATTGTGGGTACTGGGAGAGCAGAGCAGCAAGACCCTCCGGGGCGCCAAGATGGAGGACGTGATTTTTGGGGGAACCCAGAAGCGCAGTGCCGTGGGCTTTGCGGAAGCCACCCTGACCCTGGACAATGCCGACCGGGCGCTGCCCTATGATGCAGATCAGGTGATGATTACCCGCCGGTACTACCGCTCCGGAGACAGCGAGTATTATATCAACCGCCAGTCCGCCCGGCTGAAGGACATCAACGAGATGTTCATGGATACCGGCCTGGGCAAGGAGGGTTATTCCAACATCGGTCAGGGCAGAATCGATGAGATTCTGGCTTTGAAAAGCGGTGACCGCCGGGAGATTTTCGAGGAGGCGGCGGGCATTTCCAAGTATCGCCATCGGAAAGAGGAGACGGAGCGGAAGCTGGCTCATACGGAAGACAACCTGATGCGGATCAACGATAAGGTCTCCGAGCTGGAAATGCAGCTGGAGCCTTTGAAGCAGCAGTCGGAAAAGGCCAAGAAATACCTGCTTCTCCGGGAGGAGCTGCAAGGTGTGGAAGTGGCTGTGTGGCTGGATAAGCTGGAGAAGCTCTCCGCCGAGGCCAAGAAAGCGGAGGAGGACTACAATTCCGCCGCCTTCGTACTGGAACAGGCCCAGGAGGAGCTGAACAACCTCTACACCCAGACAGAGACCATGGGAGGGGACCTGCGGCAGGAAAGCGAGCAGGTGGAAAACCTCCGGGTGCAGGTGAGTATGCTGGAAGGTGCCCGGCAGCAGCTGGAAGGCCAGTGTGCCGTCATCCGGGAGTCCATCCGGCACAATGAGGAGAATATCCGCCGGAACCGGGAGGATTTACAGGGGCAGGAGAGCCGCAGCAGCGGTATCGCCGCCCAGCTGGACCAGACCCGGGAGCGGATTGACCAAATCGGCCGGGAGCTGGGGGAAAACCAGAAAAGTATCGATGATTTCCAGCAGCAGCTGGGTGCCATGACTGCCGATGCCCAGGGCATTACCCGGCAGTTTATGGAGCTGCGGAGCAAGCAGATTCAGCTCACCGGTCAGATTGCCTCCGGGGAGGCGGATTTGCGGGTGCTGGAAACCGCAGCCCAGGAAAATGAGACAAGAGCCTGCCAGCTTCAGGAGGATTTGAACGCCGGCGCAGGGAAGCGGAAGGAAGCCCAGGAGAACCTGGACCGGTGCCGCCGCCAGCTGGCAAAAGCCCGGGACACGGTGACCGCCGCCGGCAACACCATCTCCGGCTATACCCTCCGGCAGACCACCCGGGCCCAACGCCGTGACCAGCTGGCCCAGGCCGCCGGAAAGGTGAAAGGGGAGCTGGACTCCCTGAACGCCAAGGTGCGGGTGTTCCAGGCCATGGAGGCGGACTTTGAAGGCTACCAGAAATCCGTCCGCCTGGTGATGAAGGAGAGCAAGCGGGGCGCCCTGTCCCATATCCACGCCCCTTTGTCCCAGCTGATTCGTACCCAGGATGCCTATACGGTAGCCATTGAAATCGCCCTGGGAGGCGCCCTTCAGCAGATTGTGACGGACACCATGGAGGACAGCAAAGCCGCCATCGAGTACCTGAAGCGTACCGGCGGCGGACGTGCCACCTTCCTGTCCATCTCCGATACAGAGCCCAAGTCCCTCAGGGAAGCCGGGGTGGAAAATTGCCCCGGCTTCGTGGCCATCGCTTCCCAGCTGGTGGAATGTGATAAAATCTACCGGGGCATTGTGGAAAATCTCCTGGGGAGAATCGTGATTGCCCGGGATATGGACACCGCCATCGCCATGGGCCGGAAGTACAACAAGCGGTTCCGCATTGTCACTCTGGACGGCCAGGTGGTGAATACCGGCGGCTCCATGACCGGCGGCTCTGTGAACCGGGAGGCCGGAATCCTCAGCCGGGCCAACGAGCTGCAAAAGCTGCTGGAAAGAAAAAGTCAGCTGGATACGGAGCTTACCCAGCTTCAGGAGCAGCTCCGGGAAGCCCAGCGTGGAGTGGATCAGGTGCAGTTCCAGCTGGAGACCGCCAAGGAGCAGCAGGCGGAGGCAGAAAAACAGGTGCTGACCCTGGAAGGTCAGGAAAAGCAGCATGAAATCTGGCTGAGCGCTATGGAAACTGCAGAAAATGGCGCAAAGCAGGAGCTGGCGGAGCTGAACAGCCGCCGGCAGAACAGCAGCCGCCAGCAGGGAGCCCTCACCGCCCAGCTGGAGATTTACCGCCGGGAGCTGGAAACCGTACAGCAGGGACTGTCCCAGCTGGAAGGCAGCCAGTCTCAGGCAGAGCAGCTCACCGGGGAAATTACCGATAAGATTACCGCCCTGCGGACCCAGACCGCCGCTTTGGAGGCGGAGCGGGATACCGCCCGGGCCCATATCCGGGATCTGGAGCAGCTGCAGCTGGCCGCCCAGACAGACCGGGAGAAAAAGCTGGCGGATATGAACGCCATCCAGGCAGAGATTACCACCTTGCAGAGGGAGCTTTCTCTCCAGGAGGAGAAAAAAGAGGAAAACCGCCGGGAAACCGCCCAGGTGCGGGAGGCTATGGACCAGAGCCTTGCCCGGTACAGCGCCCTGGAGGAGAAAAAGTCCCGGTGCGAGCGGGAGCTGCAGGAGAAGAACAAGTCCATCCTCAACATGCAGCGGGCCTGCGTGCTGCTGGAAGGCAAGCGGGAGACCTCTGCTGTGGAGGAGCGGAACATCGTGGACAAGCTGTGGGACACCTACGGTTTGACCCCCAGCACCGCCGAGGAAAAGCGGGGAAAGATCGAATCCGTAGCAGCCGGAACCCGGCAGATTGGGGATTTGAAGCGGAAAATCTCCGCTTTGGGAACCCCCAACCTGGGCGCCATCGAGGAATACGCCCGGGTCAACGAGCGCTACACCTACCTGACCGGCCAGCGGGACGATGTGCAGACCGCCAAAAAGGAGCTGGAAGGGATTATCCGGGAGATTACTACCCAGATGCGTACCATCTTCGTGGGAGAGTTTGCAAAAATCAACGAGTATTTCGGCCAGGTGTTTGAGGAGATGTTCGGCGGCGGCAAGGGTCAGCTTCTTCTGGAGGACCCGGAGGAGCCCCTTACCTGCGGCATTGAAATCCGGGTGCAGCCCCCCGGAAAACAGGTGAAAACCATCACCCTGCTCTCCGGCGGCGAAAAGGCCTTCGTGGCTATCGCATTGTACTTCGCCATCCTGAAGGTTCGTCCCACACCCTTTTGTATGCTGGACGAGATTGACGCCGCATTGGACGACCGGAACGTGGAGCGGTTTGCCACCTATCTGCACAATTTGAGTAAGAAAACCCAGTTTATTGTCATTACCCACCGCCGGGGCACTATGGAAGCCTCGGACGTGCTGTATGGCGTCACCATGCAGGAACAGGGAATTTCCAAACTTCTTCGTCTGGATCTGAATCAGATGGAGGAGTATCTGGGTATTATGGAATAAGGAGAAAGTTATGGGATTTTTTGATAAAATCAAGGCAGGTCTTGCCAAAACCAGAGATGCCATCGGCGCAACCCTGGAAAATGTGTTTTCCGGCTTCTCGGAAATCGACGATGATTTTTATGACGAGCTGGAGGAAAGCCTGATTCTGGCGGACCTGGGAGTGGACACCGCCACCACCGCCGTGGAGCGGCTGCGGAAGGTGATCCGCCAGGAGCACTACAAGACCACCCAGGAGGCCAAGCAGGCCCTGAAGGATATTTTGGTGGATATGCTGTGCGTGGGCGACCCGGAGCTCCACCTGGACACCAAGCCCTCTGTGATTCTGGTCATCGGCGTCAACGGCGTGGGTAAGACCACCACCATCGGAAAGCTTGCAACCCAGTTTACCAAACAGGGGAAGAATGTGCTTCTGGTGGCGGCGGATACCTTCCGGGCAGCGGCGGCGGACCAGCTGGAAATCTGGGCAGGCCGCTCCGGAGCCTCCATTGTCCGCCAGTATGAAGGGGCAGACCCGGCATCCGTTGTGTATGACGGCATCCAGGCTGCCAAAGCAAGAGGAGCGGACGTGATTCTCATCGACACTGCCGGACGGCTTCACAACAAGCAGAACCTGATGAACGAGCTGAATAAAATCAGCCGCATTGTGAATCGGGAGCTGCCGGAGGCCTCCCGGGAGGTGCTTCTGGTGCTGGACGGCACCACCGGCCAGAACGGCCTGATTCAGGCCAAGCAGTTCAAGGAGATTGCCGGTGTCACCGCCATCGCCCTGACCAAGCTGGACGGCACCGCCAAGGGCGGCATCGTCATTGCCGTTGCCCATGATTTGCAGATTCCCGTGAAGTTTGTGGGGGTGGGAGAAAAGGCGGACGACCTGATGCCCTTTGAGGCCAGAGCCTTTGTGGACGCCCTTTTGTAAGGAGATATGGATATGATGAAGGTAGTATTGGCAAGCAAAAACGCCCATAAGCTGCAGGAAATCAGCAAGATTACCGAGAAGTTTGACATGGAGCTGGTGCTGGAATCCCAGGTGGGCGTGGACATTGACGTGGAGGAAACCGGCTCCACCTTTGAAGAAAATTCCTTTATCAAGGCCGAGGCGGTGATGAAGGCCACGGGTCTTCCTGCCCTGGCAGACGATTCCGGCATTGCGGTGGACGCCCTGAACGGCGAGCCGGGCATCTACTCCGCCCGGTACGGCTTTGACCCCAGCCTGGACGACTGGGGCCGGCTGGAGCTGCTGCTGAAAAACACGGAGCAGGTTCCCGACGGCAGCCGCCAGGCCCAGTTCGTGTGCGTCATTACCCTGGTGACCCCGGAGGGCCAGGTGATTCAGGCAAGAGGAGAGGCCCATGGTGAGCTGCTGCGGCAGCCGGCAGGGGAAGGCGGCTTCGGCTACGACCCCATTTTCTACTATCCCCCTCTGGGCAAGTCCTTTGCGGAGCTGTCCCCGGAGGAGAAGAACCAGGTTTCCCACCGGGCCCAGGCGCTGAAACTGTTTTACGAGAAATTGAAGGAGGCAGGCTATGCTGACAAGTAAGGAACGGGCCGAGCTGCGGGCGAAGGCCAACGGAATCGAAACCACCCTGATGGTGGGCAAGGTGGGCGTCACCGAAAGCCTGCTGGCAGAGGCGGACAACCAGCTGACCACCCGGGAGCTGGTGAAGGGCAAGGTGCTGGAGGCAGCCATGATGACCCCCCGGGAGGTGTCTGACCAGATCTGTGAGGCGCTGGGGGCTGAGGGCGTCAGCGTCATCGGCACCAAGTTTGTGATTTACCGCTTCAGCCAGAAGCTTCAGGAGGAGCGGAACCAGAAGGGAAGAGCCAAGCGGAAGGCCATCCCTGTGAGCAAGTCCGACCCGGTGCGCAAGGGTCTTCGGGCCCGGCGGCAGGCTGCCAAGAAGCAGCGGGAGCAGCGGAACCAGTACTTCCGCCAGATGGCCATTGACAAGGCCATTGAGAAGCAGCGGGAAAAGCAGCTCCACGGGGAATAAGGGAAACTCTGAATAAATCGTCTGCGGCTGGAAAGCTTATCTTTTTCGCCATCCACGCAGAATGAAAAACAGGAAATACATACAGTATTCCACTGTTTTCCATTCTTTTGTCTGACGAAAAATCTCACGCTGCCAGCTCTTGCCAATTTATTCAGAGCTTCCTAAGAAACCCATTTATCCGGTAAAATTCAGGAAAGAGGCGATACTATGCAGCGAATCGGTATCTATGGCGGCACCTTCAATCCCCCCCATCTGGGACATTTGCGGGCGGCAGCCTATGGGGTGAAGGCGCTGGAGCTTACCCGGCTGCTGATGATTCCCTCCTGTGTCTCCCCCCACAAGCAGCACCTGCCCGAGGGGTCTGCCACAGCCCGCCAGCGGCTGGAAATGCTGAAAATTGCCCTGAAAGGTGAAGAAAATATCCGGGTTTCGGATTTGGAGCTGAACCGGGGCGGGGAGAGCTATACCTGGGAGACGGTGCAGCAGCTGAAAAAAATCTACCCCATGGCAGAGCTGATTCTCTTTATGGGAACGGATATGTTCTTGTCCTTTGACAGCTGGAAAAAGCCGGAAGTCATTATGGAAAACGCCTCCATCGGCGTGTTTTACCGGGGCCTGCCCGGGGAGATGGAGAACATTGTGGCCCAGAAAATCCGTCTGGAATCCCAGGGTGCCAAGGTCTACCTGATTCACAACCCCCTGACGGTGATTTCCTCCACGGATTTGCGGCGGCTTCTGGTGTTCCAATGTGCCGACAGCTTCCTGCCGGAGGGGGTAGGGGACTACATCCGGGAAAATCACCTCTACGGCACCGGCAGAAGCTACCGCCAGCTTCCCATGGAAGAGTTGGAAAAGACGGTGGTGGGGCTTCTGAAGCCCAGCCGGGTGGCCCATGTGCTGGGGTGCCGGGACACGGCACGGCAGCTGGCGGAAATCTGGGGGGCAGACCCGGTGGACGCCGCCAGAGCAGGCCTTCTCCACGACATTACCAAGGCGCTGGACGGGCCTTTGCAATTGACTTTGTGCCAAGGGTACGGTACAATGTTAGATGCTTTTTCTCAGGAAAACCCCAAAACCCTCCATGCCCTCACGGGCAGCCTGGTGGCAGAGCGGATTTTCGGAGAGAACCCGGCGGTGGTGCGGGCCATCCGCTCCCATACCACGGGAATGCCCCACATGAATACCCTGGATAAGATTATTTATGTGGCGGATTATATGGAGCCCAACCGGGATTTCCCCGGGGTGGAGGAGCTGCGGCACCTGGCGGTGACGGATTTGGACGGTGCACTGCGCCGGGGATTGGAAATGACCATTTCCGTATTGCAGCAGGAGGGGAAAACCGTCTCCCCGGAATCGGCCCAGACCCTTGCCTGGCTCAACGAACAGGAATAAACCTTCCTTCAGAAAGGATTGAAAATTATGTTAACAGCAAAAGAAGTGGCCTACGAGGTTACCAAGGCGCTGGACAGCAAAAAAGGCCAGGACATCAAGCTCCTGAAAATCGACAAGGTATCCAGCCTTGCAGATTATTTCCTGATTTGCACCGGCACCTCCAACACCCATGTCAAGACCCTCTGCGACTTTGCGGAGTACACCCTGGAGCAGCTGGGTGAGCCCCTGCTGGGCCGGGAGGGACACCGGGGCAACTCCTGGGAGCTGCTGGACTACGGCAGCATTGTTGTTCACGTGTTTACGGAAGAAGCCCGGCAGTTCTATTCTCTGGAACGGCTGTGGGCCGATGCGGAGCAGGTGGACATCAGCACCATTGTGACAGAAGAAAACTGAAAAGAGGGTAAGAAGGAAATGAATTACGAATTTACTGCCATTGAGGAAAAGTGGCAAAAAATCTGGGAGGATAAGAAGCTGTACCAGGCGATGAACGGCAGTGACAAGCCCAAGTTCTACGGTCTGGTGGAGTTCCCTTACCCCTCCGGCGCAGGCCTCCATGTGGGACATCCCCGTCCCTACACCGCTATGGACATTATCGCCCGGAAAAAGCGGATGAGCGGCTGCAATGTGCTCTTTCCCATGGGCTATGATGCCTTCGGCCTGCCCACGGAAAACTATGCCATCAAGAACCACATCCATCCTCGGGTAGTGACGGAGAACAATATCCGCCAGTTCCGCCGCCAGCTGAAGGCCCTGGGCTACAGCTTCGACTGGGACCGGGAGATCAACACCACCGACCCCAAGTACTTCAAGTGGACCCAGTGGATTTTCCTGCAAATGTATAAGCAGGGCCTGGCTTACAAGGCCAAGATGCCCGTCAACTGGTGCACCAGCTGTAAGTGCGTCCTGGCCAACGAAGAAGTGGTGGAGGGCGTGTGCGATCGCTGCAGCAGCCCGGTCATCCGGAAGGAAAAGAGCCAGTGGATGCTGCGCATTACCAAGTACGCCGACCGGCTCATTGACGACCTGGAAGGCCTGGACTTCATCGACCGGGTGAAGGCCCAGCAGATCAACTGGATTGGCCGCTCCCATGGTGCCGAGGTAAAGTTCTCCTCCACCCTGGGAGATGAGATTCTGGTATATACCACCCGTCCCGACACCCTGTTCGGCGCCACCTACATGGTCCTCTCTCCCGAGCACACATTGGTTTCCAAGTGGATGGACAAGCTCTCCAACCCGGAGGAAATCCGGGCTTACCAGGCCAAGGCCGCTGCCAAGTCCGATTTGGAGCGTACCGAGTTGAACAAGGAAAAGACCGGCGTGAAGCTCCAGGGCGTTATGGGTATCAACCCGGTAAACGGCAAGGAGATTCCCATTTTCATTTCCGACTATGTCCTCTCCACCTACGGCACCGGCGCCATCATGGCTGTGCCTGCCCACGATGACCGGGACTGGGCCTTTGCCAAGGCCTTCGGCTGCGACATTATTGAGGTGGTAGCCGGCGGCAACGTGGAGGAGGCCGCCTTCACTTTGAAGGACGACACTGGCATCATGGTCAACTCCGGTTTCCTGAACGGACTGACGGTAGCCCAGGCCATTCCCGTCATTACCAAGTGGCTGGAGGAGCAGGGGATTGGCAAGGCCAAGACCAACTACAAGCTCCGGGACTGGGTGTTCTCCCGCCAGCGTTATTGGGGCGAGCCTATTCCCATTGTCCACTGCCCCAAGTGCGGCACCGTCCCCCTGCCGGAGGATCAGCTGCCTCTGCTTTTGCCGGATGTGGAGAGCTATGAGCCCACCGATGACGGCGAAAGCCCCCTGTCTGCCATTGACAGCTGGGTAAATACCACCTGCCCCTGCTGCGGCGGGGAAGCCAAGCGGGAGACGGATACCATGCCCCAGTGGGCCGGTTCCTCCTGGTATTACCTGCGGTACATGGACCCCCACAATGACGAAGCCCTGGCCTCTCCTGAAGCTCTGGCTTACTGGAGCCCGGTGGACTGGTACAACGGCGGTATGGAGCATACCACCTTGCACCTGCTCTACTCCCGGTTCTGGCATAAGTTCCTGTACGACATCGGTGTGGTGCCCACCAAGGAGCCCTACGCCAAGCGTACCAGTCACGGCATGATTCTGGGTAAGAATCCCCACTATGTGGGCAATTTTGAGACCCAGGAGGAGAAGGACGCCATGATTGCCAAGTACGGCTCCGAGGCTCTCCGGCCTGCGGTGAAGATGTCCAAGAGCCTGGGGAACGTGGTCAATCCCGACGATGTCATCCGGGAATACGGCGCCGACACCATGCGGCTGTATATCATGTTCATTGGCGACTTTGAAAAGGCTGCCACCTGGTCTCCCGAAGCGGTGAAGGGCTGCAAGCGCTTCCTGGACCGGGTTTGGTCCCTGGCCGAGAGCGTCACCGACCAGGAGACGGAGTACAGCCACAGCAATATGAGCCTGATGCACAAGACCATCAAGAAGGTCAGCGAGGACATTGACAACTTAAAGCCCAATACCGCCATCGCTGCCCTCATGACCCTGCTGAACCAGCTGTCCGACAAGGGCTGCAACCGGGCAGAGCTCAAGACTCTCCTGCAGCTTCTTAGCCCCTTTGCTCCTCACATCTGTGACGAGCTGTGGGAGCTAAAGGGCTTTGAAGGCATCTGCTCCGTGACCCAGTGGCCTTCCTACTCCGAGGAGAAGTGCAAGGACGCCGAGGTGACCATGGCCGTGCAGGTCAACGGCAAGCTCCGGGGCACCGTGGTGATGGAGGCCGATCTTCCCAATGAGGAAGTGGTGAAGCTGGCCACCGCCGACGAGAAGATTGCCCGGTTCCTGGAAAAGAACGGCGGCAGCATCGTCAAGACCATCGTGGTGAAGAACAAACTGGTCAATCTGATTGTGAAATAAGCAATTTTTCAAAAAATCTGTCAAAAGATTGATTTCTTTATTGACATTTGCAAACATCTGGCTTATAATAGGAAAGCCGATATGGCCCTGAACGCATCCAGGAAGTAGCCGGATGCCATCGGAGGGAGGGAAAACAATGTCTGAAATTCGCGTAAAGGAGAACGAGTCTCTGGAAAGCGCTCTGCGTCGTTTCAAGCGCAGCTGTGCCAAGGAGGGCGTTATTGCCGAGGTCAAGAAGCGCGAGCATTACGTCAGCCCCAGCCTGAAGCGCAAGCAGAAGTCTGAAGCTGCCCGTAAGAACAAGAGAAAGTTCTATTAATATCCCTCTTGATTGACCTGTTAAAACCCGCAGACTTATGTCTGCGGGTTTTCGTCATATATGCCTCCCAGCTCCTGGTAAAGCCCTATGAAGTGGCAGATTCCAAGATTCTCTCCCAGGGCCATGAAGCCCTCCAAATCCTCCTTTGTCCGGGTCAGGGTAAATTCCACCTGCGCCTTTTCTGTATGGATACCATAGTGGCAGCAAAGCTCCGGGGAAAAATGGGGCAGGGGAGTGGGCTCCGGCGGTACTTCCCGGTAAGCGGCCCCGGCGGCTGTTACCTGTATGACAGCCCCTTCCAGAGTCACCTCCTGCCAGATGACCCGCCTTACCCAGGGGGCAAGATAGGCTTTCAGAGGCGTCCAAAGGGGCGGCGGAGGCAGAAACACAGGACAGTCCAACCCTTCCGCATAGAGATGAGATACCCCGGTAATCCCGGGAAGCCGGCGCAAAATCCCTTCAGCCACCTGCCGGGTTTCTGCATTTCCCGGACGCTGAAAGTCCAGCAGTACCCCGGAGCAGCCAAAGCCTTCTACAAAGGCCTGTACCTGCTCCGAGATTTTCTCCGGGTCATGGTGATGGGGGGGAATCTGGTCGGTGACAATCAAAAGACTTCCCCGGGGCAGGCTCTGGGGGAGGCCTGACAGCCCTGTCCCGCCGGAAGAGAAGTGACAGCCCAGGTAAGCGCAGTTTTCAGGAAGCCGGGGGCAGGCTGCCAGTTCCCCCGGGGTCATGGCCAGGTAGAAACCCATGGACAAATACCTCCTGTCATGCTATAATGATGCCAATGCGTATTGCTACACGATATGAAAGAGAGGCTTCTCATATGCCCTTTTCCCTGCTTCCCCAAATGATGGTGCCCGGCATCCCAAGCCTGACGGAGGAGCTTCTGAAAAAGAGGAATATCCGCCTGCTGATGCTGGATTTTGACAATACCATTGTCCCTTATACCACCAACACCCCCACGGAGGAGATGGAGCGGTGGCTCAAAAGGATGCAATCCTCGGAGATTGCCCTTTGTGTGGTGTCCAACAGCAAAAAGGGCAGGGTAAAGGAATTCTGCCGCCAGTATGACATTCCCTGCATCACCCATTCCCAAAAGCCCTTTCCCAAGGGAATCCGCCAGTGTTTGAATCAGTACGGTATTCCTGCGGAGAACTGCGCCCTGGCAGGAGACCAGATTTTCACGGATGTGCTGGGAGCCAACTGCCAGGGGGTTCAGTCCATTCTGGTAAAAGCCATCCATAACCACAATTTCTGGTTGAAAGCCCGGCATGTGCTGGAGCTGCCTTTCATATTCCTGGCAAGAAAAAGGAGAATCGGATATGAATAATCTTTCCAAGTATTTGACCTTGCTGGAGGAGCCGGGCCTGGGCCTGCTCCTTACCAGCCGGTACAGCCGTCATTACGGTGCCCAGGCGGATATTGCCGAGGGCGTGGCCGTTGTCGCCAAGGCCGGCTGCCGCTACTTCACCGACAGCCGCTACATAGAAGCCGCCCAGAAGGGGATCTCCGGCTTTGAGGTGCTGGAAGTGAATATGCACAATTCCTACACCCAGCGCTTGCTGGATGCCATCCGGGATTTCGGCATTACCGCCCTGGGCTATGAGGAACATTCCATGACCGCCGGTGAGCTTCTCCGGTATCAGGACACCCTGGGGGTGAAGCTCATCCCCATGGACGGAAAAATCAACAGCTTCCGCAGCGTCAAGGAGTCCTGGGAGCTGGAGCGGATGCAAAAGGCCCAGGACATTACGGACGAGGCTTTCTCTAAGGTTCTTAAGAGAATCCACGCCGGCATGACGGAAAAGGAAGTCCAGGCGGAGCTTATCTACTGCCTGTATGCCTGCGGCGGGGAAGGGCTGTCCTTTGACCCCATTGTGGTGTCCGGCCCCAATACCAGCCTGCCCCACGGCGTTGCCACCGACCGGGTGATTGAGCCCGGAGACTTCATCACCATGGACTTTGGCGTCATCTGGCACGGCTACTGCTCCGATATGACCCGCACCGTGGCAGTGGGCTATGCCACGGAGGAGATGAAGAAGGTTTATGACACGGTGCTGAAAGCCCAGCTGGCAGGCATTGCCGCCATCCGGGTGGGAGCCACCGGTCAGGAGGTGGACGGCGCTGCCCGGAAGGTGATTGCCGACGCCGGATACGGTGAATTTTTCGGCCACAGCTTCGGTCACAGCTTAGGTCTGGAGGTTCACGAGAACCCCGGCTGCTCCCCCAGAAACCCGGAGCCCATGGCGGAAAATGTGGTCACATCCGCCGAACCGGGGATTTATCTGCCGGGAAAATTCGGCGTCCGGATTGAGGATGTGCTGATTTTTAAGGAGAACGGCAGTGAAAATCTGACCCATAGCCCCAAGGAACTGATAATTATTTGAAAAAACTTTATCTTTCCCCTTGAAAAAATCGGATTTTTCGGTTAAAATACATAAGTCGAGTTATGTACACATTTTGCCCTTTTCCGGGCGCGTTTTAGGAGGATAATTAAATGATTTCTGTCAGCGATTTCAGAAACGGCGTAACCTTCGATATGGACGGAAAGGTTATGCAGATCATCGAGTTCCAGCATGTGAAGCCTGGTAAGGGTGCTGCATTCGTCCGTGTGAAGATGCGCAATGTCATCACCGGCGGCGTTACCGAAACCACCTTCAACCCCAACGACAAGTACCCCACCGCCTACATTGAGCGGAAGAAGATGGAGTACTCCTACAATGATGGGGATCTGTACTACTTCATGGATCCGGACTCCTTCGAGCTGGTACCCATCGAGAAGAGCGCTCTGGACGACACCTTCCGTTTCGTGAAGGAGAATGATGTCTGCACCGTTATGAGCTACAAGGGCAATGTGTTCGGCATCGAGGCTCCCCGGTTCGTGGACCTGGTGGTTACCTCCACCGAGCCTGGCTTCGCCGGCAACACCGCTACCAACACCCTGAAGCCCGCTACTCTGGAGACCGGTGCCGAGATTAAGGTGCCTCTGTTCATCAACGAGGGCGACAAGATCAACATTGATACCACCACCGGTGAGTATCTGGGCCGTTCCAAGGCTTAATAAGGAGAATTTCTATGACGATTTCTGAGAAGTCCGCATACCTGAAGGGCCTGATGGAGGGCCTGAAGCTGGATACCGACAAGGCAGAGGGCAAGCTGATTGCCGCCATGGTGGAGCTGCTGGGGGACATCTCCAAGAAGCTCACCGATGTGGAGGACACCACCATTGCCATCTCTGATGAGCTGGATGAGATCGAGGAAGATCTGGACGCCATCGAGGACTACATCCTGGATGAGGACGACTACGACGACGAAGACGACTACGAGGACGACTTCGACGACGAGGAGGACGAGGACTCCGAGGAGGGCTTCGACTTCGGCGATGAGGACACCACCGTTTACGAGGTGCAGTGCGCCTGCGGTGAGGTCATCGACTTCGACGAGGAAACCCTGGAATCCGGCAGCATTGTCTGCCCCAACTGCGGCGAGCTCCTGGAGTTCACCACGGAGGATGTAGAAGAGGAATAATTTTCCAAACACCAAACTGCCCCGAAAAATCGGGGCAGTTTCTTTTTCTTGCAAATTTGCAGATTCTCTGCTATAATATAGGCATAATCCATAAAGGAGGGCTTGCTATGCAAGATATTGGTGTGCAATATCACATCCGCTGTAAAGAAGGGGATGTGGGGCGGTACTGCTTCCTGCCCGGTGACCCGGGCCGCTGCGAGGCCATTGCCCAGCATTTTGACAATCCGGTTCATGTAGGCATGAATCGGGAGTATAACATTTATACCGGAACGCTCCTGGGGGAGAAGGTTTCCGTGTGTTCCACCGGCATCGGCGGCCCCTCTGCGGCCATTGCCATGGAGGAGCTGACTGCCATCGGCGCCGACACCTTTATCCGGGTGGGTACCTGCGGCGGTATCGATTTGAATGTACTTCCGGGAGATGTGGTGGTGGCCACCGGCGCCATCCGCTTTGAACATACCTCCTTTGAGTATGCCCCGTCGGAGTTTCCTTCCGTGCCGGACTTTGATGTGACCCTGGCCCTGCGGGAGGCAAGCCTGGCTCTGGGCTACCGTACCCATACGGGCGTGGTGCAGTGCAAGGATTCCTTCTACGGTCAGCACTCCCCGGAAAAATCCCCTGTGTCCTATGAGCTTCTGCAAAAGTGGGAGTCCTGGAAGCGTCTGGGTGTCAAGGCCAGCGAGATGGAGTCTGCCGCCTTGTTTGTGGTAGCAGCAGCTCTGGGAGTCCGGTGCGGCAGCTGCTTCCATGCCGTGTGGAATCAGGAGCGGGAGAAGCTGGGTATGCAAATGCCCATGACAGAGGACACCTCCGGTGCCATCCGGGTAGGCATTGAGGCTGTAAAGCGGCTGATTGCCCAGGATCAGGAGAAGGCCTGAGGCCATGAAAGGCTATTGGCTGGAAGTGCTGGGTGTGGCTGCCCAAGTGCTTTTGTACTATCTGTGGCCCATGTTTGCCGGCCCCACAGACGGCATTGCAGTGGTTCTTCTGATTCTTATGGGAACCCTGGTGCTCTCCGGCGCATTGGGCATGGGCTCCGGAAAAAAGATAAAGTTTCTCTATCCGGTGCTGGCAGGGGTGCTTTTCCTGCCCTCCATCCCCCTCTATTACAATGAAAGCGCCTGGATCCACGCCCTTTGGTACTTTGCCGTTTCCGCTTTCGGTATCGGGACAGGTTCTTTGATTCGGTATCTGTTCCTCACCTTGCAGGGAAAAGGCAAAAAATAACAGAAAAAACGGTGCAATCCTTTTAGGACTGCACCGTTTTTTATGCTTTGCAATTTTCAGTCTGGGCTTTTGAAGCGGGTTTCGGGGCGGATAGTTCCTTTGTGGGAATCTGGGACAGAATCACCGCAAGGAACACCAGGGCACAGCCAATCCCTTCCCAGAGGGTGAGGGTATCCCCCAGAAGAATCCACCCGAACAGCAGGGCAAAGGCGGACTCCAGGCTCATAATCAGGGAAGCAGAGGCACTTTCCAGATGCCGCTGCCCCAGAATCTGCAGGGAGAAGGCAATGCCCAGAGACAGGATACCGGCGTAGCAAAGAGGCAGCCAGCAGCTGACAATCTGACTCCACACAGGTTCTTCTGCCGCAAACATTACAATTCCGGACAGAACCGTGCATACAAGGCACTGAATGAGATTCAGAGCCAGGGGGTCCGTATCTCCTGCAAACCGCTCCACCATGATAATCTGCACGGCAAACATGAGAGCACAGGCCAGAAGGAACAGGTCTCCGGGGCTGACGGAGGTAACTCCCACACAGCTCAGGCAGTACAGCCCCACCACCGCCAGCAAGGCACTGACAGGAATCATTCTGGAGGGCCGCTTGCCCAGGAAGATTCCAAGAATCGGCACCATGACAATATACATGGCAGTAAGAAAAGCGGATTTACCCGGGTCGGTATTCACCAGCCCCACCTGCTGCAGGTTGCTGGCAAGAAACAAAGGGATGCCGCAGAGGATTCCGGCTTTCCACAGCTTCTTACTTTTAAAATCTCCGAAAAAGGGCTTTTTCCCTCTCTGTCTCAGATCCCGCAGCCCGATAAGCAGCAGCAGCGCCGCCACCGCCAGCAGTCCCCGGACAGCCTGGAAGGTAAAGGGTCCCATGTAGTCCATACCCACGCTCTGGGCAATGAAGGCGGAGCCCCAGATAATGGTTGCCAGCAGCAGGCTGGCGATTCCTTTGAATTTATTTTGCATAATGAATCACCTGCCATACTCTACCATATTCCGGGGATTTTTGCAAGCCGGAGGAATTGCAATTTCCTTTGTATGTGCTATAATAGGAAAAAACCACTTAGGAGGTTGACTATGGAAGAAATCACGAAAATCCGCAGCCGGGAAGAGATTCCCGTGGAGGACACCTGGGCCACAGAGGATATGTATCCCAGCGACGAAGCCTGGGAGGCAGAACTGGCTACCCTGGAGGATGACAAAGCCCTTCTTTCCGGTTTTGCCGGACACCTGTCTGACTCAGCCGAAAAGCTCCTGGACTACCTGATCAATATGGAGCGGGTGGACAGCAAGGCAGACCTTCTTGGCAATTACTGTATGCGCAAGGCCGATCAGGATACCCGTGAGGCAAAATACCAGGCCATGAGCGGTAAATTTATGAGCGCTGTGGTGTCCCTGGGCGCTGCCGTCAGCTTTGAAACCCCGGAGATCCTGGCCATTTCCGACGAAACTCTGGCAGAGTTCTATGCCGTATGCCCGGGCCTGGAGCGGTACCGCCGGTACCTGACCAACCTGCGCCGGAAGAAGGACCATGTGCTCAGCCCCAGTGAGGAGAAGCTCCTGGCTGCCGCCGGTGAGATTTCCCAGGCCCCCAGCAACACCTTCGGTATGTTTTCCAATGCGGACCTGACCTTCCCCGATGCGCTGGACAGCCAGGGAAAGGCCCATCCCATCAGCCAGGGCACCTATATCGCCTGCCAGGAGAGCCCGGACCGGGTGCTGCGGAAGAATTCCTTCGAGAGCCTGTACCACACCTATGCCCGGTTCAAGAACACCGCTGCCAGCCTGCTGGACAGCCAGAACAAGCAACTGAAGTTCTTTGCCGAGGCACGGAACTACCCCAACGCCTTTGAGGCTTCTTTGTTCCGCACCCAGGTACCCACTTCCGTATACCGGAACCTGATTGATACGGTGCATAAAAACCTGGATAAAATGCATCGTTATGTAGCCCTGCGGAAGAAGCTGCTGGGGCTGGAGGAGCTGCATTTTTACGATATTTATACGCCTCTGGTGCAGGAGGCAGACAAGAAGATTCCCTTTGCCGAGGCCAAGCGGACGGTGTACGATGCCCTGGCTCCTCTGGGTGAGGACTACCGGAAGATTCTGAAGGAGGGCTTTGACAACCGTTGGATTGACGTGTACCAGAACGTGGGCAAGCGCAGCGGTGCTTATTCTGCCGGTGCCTCCGTCCACCCCTATGTGCTGCTGAACTACTCCGGCACCCTGGACAGCCAGTTCACCCTGGCCCACGAGATGGGCCACGCACTCCACTCCTACCTGTCCAACAAGACCCAGAACCCCATCGATGCCAACTATGTCATTTTCGTGGCAGAGGTGGCCTCCACCTGCAACGAGGCACTGCTCATGGAGTACCTGCTGGGCAAGACCACGGACAAGAAGGAGCGGGCATACCTCATCAATCATTTCCTGGACCAGTTCCGGGGAACTTTGTACCGCCAGACCATGTTTGCAGAGTTTGAGCTGAACATCGGCCAGATGGTGGCGGAGGGCAAGACCCTGACTGCCGAGGTGCTGTGCCAGGAGTACCGCCGTCTGAACGAGCTGTACTACGGCCCCGACATTGTGGTGGACGAGGAGATTGCCATGGAGTGGGCGAGAATCCCCCATTTCTACTACAACTACTATGTGTTCCAGTACGCCACCGGCTACTCTGCCGCCATCGCCCTGTCCAAGCGGATTCTGAAGGAAGGGGAGCCGGCAGTGAAGGACTACCTGAACTTCCTCTCCGGCGGCTGCTCCAAGACCCCCATCGACCTGCTGAAGGGCGCCGGCGTGGATATGACCAGCCCGGAGCCTGTGGACCAGGCCCTGTCCCTGTTCGGTCAGCTGCTGGATGAGATGGAAGCTCTCATGGAAGGCTAAGCCATGGAGCCCCTGTTTTTGCCAACGCTGCACACCTTTGCCATGAACAACATCTTCACCGGGTCTTACGGTCTGCTTCGCTTTCGGGCGGTGCCCAATGTGATTATGCGCACCCCCAAGGAGGTGGACATGGAGCAAAGCTCCATCCATGTGGAGTACTGGCATGGGCTGTACTGCTACGAGAAAAGCCAGATGGAAGGGGAGGCCACCTTCCCCATGAGTGAAGAAGGCCGCAGTGCCATGCTTTCCTGGCTGCAGGAGAAAATCTGAAAACGGCTGCCGGTTCGTCCTGAGAACCGGCAGCTTTTTTTGAAAAAACATTGACAAAAATTCCTTTTGTGCTAAAATATAGTGGAATATGCAAAGGCAATGGGAAAGCCAAGCGGTGAACTCCGTTTCAGAGAGAGGGGAGAAGGTGAAAACCCCTTATGGACGCAGCCTGCAAGCCACTTTCTTCGCCCCCCGGGAGGACCGGGGCGGGTGCTCCCGTTACAGAGCAGCCAAGATGCCGGGTTTCCCGGTAAATTAGGGTGGTACCGCGAGAAGCCTCGCCCCTATGCAGGGGAGAGGTATTTATTTTTGTAATTTTATGTGGAGGTAGAATCCAAATGAGCAAAAAAACCTATGGAGTAAACGAGCTGCGTGAGATGTTCCTTTCCTTCTTCGAGTCCAAGGAGCACCTGCGCCTGCCCAGTTTCTCCCTGATTCCCCAGAATGACCAGTCCCTGCTTCTCATCAATTCCGGCATGGCTCCCATGAAGCCCTACTTCAAGGGCGAGGTGGAGCCTCCCAGAAGAAGAATCTGCACCTGCCAGAAGTGTATCCGTACCGGCGACATCGACAACATCGGCAAGACCGCCCGTCACGGCACCTACTTCGAGATGCTGGGCAACTTCTCCTTCGGCGACTACTTCAAGCACGAGGCCATCGCCTGGAGCTGGGAGTTTTTGACCAAGGTGGTAGGCCTGGAGGAAGACCGGCTGTACCCCTCCATCTATGAAAACGATGACGAGGCTTTTGAAATCTGGAACAAGGAAATCGGCATCCCTGCGGAGCGGATTTTCCGGTTCGGCAAGGCAGATAACTTCTGGGAGCACGGCTCCGGCCCCTGCGGCCCCTGCAGCGAGATCTACTACGACCGGGGGGAGAAGTACGGCTGCGGCAAGCCGGACTGCACCGTAGGCTGCGACTGCGACCGTTACATGGAAGTGTGGAACAATGTGTTCTCCCAGTTTGACAACGACGGCCACGGCAACTACACCGAGCTGGTGCAGAAGAACATCGACACCGGCATGGGCCTGGAGCGTCTGGCTGTGGTGTGCCAGGGCGTGGACAGCCTGTTCGATGTGGACACGGTTATGAACATCACCAACCATGTCACCGCCATCACCGGCGCTTCCTATGGCCAGAGCCATAAGACCGATGTATCCCTCCGGGTTATTACCGACCATATCCGGGCAGCAACCTTCATGATTGCCGACGGCGTCCAGCCCACCAATGAGGGCAGAGGTTATGTGCTGCGTCGTCTGCTCCGCCGGGCAGCCCGTCACGGCAAGCTCCTGGGTGTGAACAAGCCCTTCCTGTTTGAAGTGGTGGAGACGGTCATCCGGGAGAACGAGAACCACTACACCTACCTGCGGGAGCGGGCTGAGCACATTGTCCGGGTGGTGCGCAACGAGGAAGAGAACTTCGCCCGTACCATCGACGGCGGCATGCGGATTTTCGGAGAGATGCTGGCCTCCCACAAGGAAAAGGGCGAGACCCTGTTCTCCGGCGCCGATGCCTTCAAGCTCTATGATACCTACGGCTTCCCCATCGATCTGACCATGGAAATGGTGGCAGACGAGGGCATGGAAGTGGACGAGAAGGCCTTTGCCCAGCTTATGCAGGAGCAGAAGGTGCGGGCAAGAGAGGCACGGAAGGCCCTGGGCGACCTGGCCTGGTCCGGCATTGACCTGGGCCTGGACAACACCCCCACCACCTTTGTGGGCTACGATACCAATACCGCTGATGCCAAGATTCTGGCTGTCTGCGTGGGAGACGAAGTGACCGGCTCCATCACCGGCGGGGAGGAAGGCATCCTGGTGCTGGATAAGACCCCCTTCTATGCAGAGATGGGCGGCCAGGTGGCTGACCAGGGCGTGATTCTCCTGGGAGACAGCCGCTTCAAGGTCACCAACGTGCAGAAGGACAAGGGCGGCAAGTACCTCCACTCCGGCACCATGGTGAAGGGCTCCTTGAAGGTGGACGATGTGGTGTGCGCCTCCATCGACGTGGAGCGGCGGAAGGCCATTATGCGTGCCCATACCGCAACCCACCTGCTGCAAAAGGCCCTGAAGAGCGTGCTGGGTGACCATGTGCATCAGGCCGGTTCTCTGGTAGAGCCGGACCGGCTGCGTTTTGACTTTACCCACTACTCCGCCCTGACTGCCGAGGAGCTGGCAAAGATTGATTCCCTTGTCCAGGCTTCCGTGCTGGAGGGCTACCCTGTGGACATCCGGGAGATGCCCATTGAGGAGGCCAAGGCCAAGGGTGCAGCCGCCCTGTTCAATGAGAAGTACGGCGATGTGGTCCGGGTGGTCAACATGGGCGGCTACTCCATCGAGCTGTGCGGCGGTACCCATCTGGACAACACCGCAAAGGTGGGCCCCTTCCGGATTGAGAGCGAAGGGTCTGTTGCCTCCGGTGTCCGGAGAATCGAAGCCCTGACCGGCCGTGCCTGCCTTGCAGACATGGAGAAGAACCGGAAGTATGTATACAGCGCCTGCGCCATGCTGAAGACCACTCCCTCCGAGCTGAACCACAAGCTGGAGACCCAGCTGGAGGAGATCAAGGCTCTGAAGCGCTCCATTGAGATGTTCAAGTCCAAGGAGACCGCCGGCGAAGTGGAGCGTTGCCTGTTTGGTGCCCATACCGTTGGGGATTTCCATGTGGTGACTGCCAATGTGCCGGAGGCGGATGCTGCCAAGCTGCGGCAGATGGGCGATGCCCTCCGGGATCGGGACAGCTCCGTGGTTGCGGTACTGTCTGCGGTGAACGACGGAAAGATTACCTTCCTGGCAGTCTGCGGCAAGGATGCCGTGGCAAAGGGATTGAAGGCCGGCGAGCTGGTGAAGCAGGTCTGCTGCTGCTGCGGCGGTTCCGGCGGCGGCAAGCCCGACAGCGCCATGGGCGGCGGCAAGGACCTTTTGAAGGTGGACAATGCCCTGGCTATGGTTGACGATTACGTGGCTGAGAAGCTGAAATAAGCAGTAAGTGCGCCGCCGTTTGGCGGCGCACTTTTTAGAAAGAGAGGAGAAAGGCCATGCGGAAGCTCATGTGGTTTACCCTGGGATTTGCGGCAATTGCCGGCCTGGGAATGTTCCTGACAGACCCTTTGCAGTATCTGATTCTGGCCCTTCTCTGCCTGACACTGGGGGTTTTCTTCCGAATCCTATCCCCATCCTGGGGCCGGGTGGTGCTGATGGCCATGGCAGGGGGAACCGTGGGAGCCCTGTGGCTCTTTGCCTATGGCCAGGTGTACCTGTCGCCCCTGGAGGCGCTGGATGGAAAGTCCCAAGCCCTGGTCATTGAGGCCTGCGATTATCCCGTAGAGACCCAAAGGGGCCAAACCGCAGACGGCTATGTGACCCTGGCGGGAAGATCCTATAAAATCCGGTTTTATCTGGACCAGGGAGAGACAGTTTGCCCGGGGGACAAGATTCATGGCACCTTCTCCCTGCGCTTTACCCCGGAAATGGACAATGCCTACTATCCCGGACTGGGGATTTTTCTAATGGGATACCCGGTGGGAAATCCGGTGGTGGTGCCGGGAGACCCCCTTCCATGGCAATACTTCCCGGCCCAGCTGCGCCGCAGCGCCATGGACACCATCGCCAATCTTTTTCCATCGGATACGGCAGGCTTTGCCCAGGCGCTGCTTTTGGGACAGACGGAGAACATGTCCGCCGAAACAGACAGAATCCTGGAGCAAAGCGGCATCCGCCATGTGGTGGCGGTATCGGGGCTTCATGTATCCATCCTTTTCGGTTTGGTGCATTTGCTCACCCGGAGAAAGCGTTGGCTGACGGCGCTGGTGGGAATTCCGGTGCTGCTGCTGTTTTCCGGGGTGGCGGGATTCTCTCCGTCCATTGTCCGGGCCTGTGCCATGCAGGTGCTGATGATTCTGGCAATGCTGTGGGAGCGGGAATATGACCCGCCCACCGCTCTGGCCTTTGGTGCCGGGATTTTGCTCCTGTGGAATCCCTACACCATTACCTCGGTGAGCTTCCAGCTTTCCGTGGGCAGTATGGCGGGCATTTTCCTGATTTCCGGAAAAATCCGGGGTTACCTCATGGACCGGAAGCGCCTGGGCAGATGGAACCGGAAAACACTGCCGGGCCGGATAGCAGCCTGGGGTGCAGCCTCCTTTTCCGTTACCATGGGGGCTATGCTGATAACAACCCCAATATGCGCCTATTATTTTGGCACGGTCAGCCTGGTCAGTCCCATTTCCAATCTTCTGCTCCTTTGGCTCATTACCTGGATTTTCTACGGTATCATTCTGTGTTTACTGGTGGGAGGCTTCCTGGCACCGCTGGCAGGCTTCCTTGCCCAGGTGGTATCCTGGGGCATTCGGATTGTTCTGGGAGGGGCAAAGGTATTGGGAAACCTGCCCTATGCTACCATCAGTACGGAAAATGTGTACCTGCTGGGCTTTCTTGTGTTTGCTTATGTGCTTGTCATATTATTTTTGTTCCTGCGGCCCAAAAAGCCCCGGCTTCTGTGTGTCTGCCTTGCCATTGGCCTGGTTTCCAGCATCTTCTTTTCCACCATGGAGCGGTTTACGGACTCCTACCGGGTTACGGTGCTGGACGTGGGACAGGGCCAGTGCGTCCTGATTCAATGCGGCGGGGACTGCTTTGTGGTGGACTGCGGCAGCCAGTCAGGAAGCCAGACAGGGGAATGGGCAGCGGACGCCCTGAAAGACCAGGGAGTTTCCCGAATCTCCGGTCTGATTCTGACCCACTATGATTTTGACCACACCTCCGGAGCCCGGGAGCTGATGGAACTGATGGAAACGGACACTTTGTATCTGCCCCATACCCCGGAGGCAGACAGAACCCTTGCCCAGGGAGCGGAGCAGGTCTACTGGATCAGCACCCTTCTGGAGCTTCCCTGCGGAACAGGGAAAATTACCATTTTACCCGGGGAAATGGACAGCACCGGGAACGAAAACAGCCTGTGTATCTTGTTTCAGGCGGAAAACTGTGATATACTGATTACCGGCGACCGGAACCAGGAAGGGGAGGCATACCTGCTGGAGCAGATAGATCTTCCCCGTCTGGATGCGCTGATTGTGGGCCACCACGGAGCGGACTCCTCCACCGGACTGGCCTTGCTGGGAAAGACCCGTCCGGCTACGGCGGTGATTTCCGTGGGAGCGGAGAACGGCTACGGCCATCCCCAGCCTGAGGTTCTGCAGCGGCTGGAGCTGTTTGGCTGCCGGGTGCTGCGAACCGACCAAAACGGTACCATTGTATTGCGAGGGTGATTTGTTGTGAAAAAAGAGAGCCGGCAGGAAAACAGCCTGGACATTTTGAAAAGGGACATCCGAAACAAGACTGCCGGACGGCTGTACTTTTTTTACGGAGAGGAGATTTTCCTCCTGCACCATTATCTGGAGCAGCTGCAAAAGCTGCTGCTTGACCCCCTTACCGAGGCCTTCAATTTTCACAAACTGACCAACGAAACCTTTACCCTCCAGGACTTTCTGAACGGGGTGGAAAACCTGCCTATGATGGCGGAGCATACCCTGGTCTGGGTGGATGAGGTGGATATTTTCAAGCTGCCGGAGGCGGACCGGGAGAAGCTGGCCCAGACCTTCTGCGACATTCCCGACTACTGCACCGTGGTGTTCACCTACGAAACCACCCCCTGGAAGCCGGATAAGCGGCAAAAAAAGCTATGGACTGCGGTGGAATCCAACGGCTGCCCGGTGGAGTTTCCCAAGCAGGATGCCAGGAGCCTGGTTCCCTGGATTGGGCGGCATTTTGCCGCAGCCGGGAAGAAAATCTCCCCGGAGCTTTGCACCTACCTGATGGAGATTACCGGGGGCACCATGACCGCATTGGCAGGGGAAATCGGCAAAATCTGCGCCTATGCCCCGGGCGAGACCATTGAAAAAAGCCACATCGACAGCGTGACCGAGCCGGTGCTGGACGCAGTGGTGTTCCAGATGACAGACCTTATGGGCGCGGGAGAATACGGCAAAGCCCTTCTGAAGCTGGGCCAGCTGCTGAAAATGCAGCAGGAGCCTTTGAGCATTTTGGGAGCCATCGGCAGCCACTTCCGGCGCCTTTCCGCCGCCAGAACCCTTATGGACCGGGGCAGACCCTCCGGGGAGCTGATGCGCCTTTGCGGAATGTCTGATTATGCCGCAAGAAGAACCATGCAGGCTGCGGGACGCTTTTCCCCCCGTTTCTGCCGGACGGCAGCGAACCTGGTGCTGGAAACGGACTACGCCATCAAAACCTCCTATGACGACCCCCAGCGGCTTCTGGAGCTGCTGGTGCTGCGGCTTTCCCAGGAGGCAAGAAATGGTTAAGGTGCGAGAGGCCATTGTGGTGGAAGGCCGGTACGATAAAAACACCCTGTCCCAGATTGTGGATGCCCCCATCCTGGAAACCAACGGCTTTGGGATTCTCAAGGACAAGGCCCAGCTGAGCTTGCTGCGCCGGGTGGCTGCCACCCGGGGACTGATTGTATTCACCGATTCCGACGGAGCCGGTTTTGTAATCCGGAACTTTCTCAAAGGTGCCATTCCCAAGGAGCACCTGCTCCATGCCTACATTCCCGACATTCCCGGCAAGGAGCGGCGGAAGGCTGCACCGGGAAAAGAAGGTAAGCTGGGCGTAGAGGGTATGACCCCGGAGATTATTCTCCGGGCCCTCCGGGCTTCCGGTGCCCATATGGAGGATGCCCTGGGCAAGACCCGGGGTAACATCACCAAGCAGGACTTCATGGAGCTGGGCCTCTCCGGGGGAGCGGATAGCAGTGTAAAGCGGAAAAAGCTCCTGCAAAAGCTGGAGCTTCCGGAGCATATGAGCAGCAACGCTTTGCTGCAAGCGGTGAATTTACTGTACGAATTGGAAGATTTCAAGAGAATTGTGGAAGATTTGGAGTAAGAAATGATTGACATTTCCGTCAAAAACTTAACTAAGTTCTTTGTAATAGGAGAAAACCTCCTGGAGGATCTCACCTTTGAGATTCAGGAGGGGGAGCGGGTGGCCATTCTGGGGCGCAACGGCTGCGGAAAGACCACCCTGTTCAAGATTCTCACCGGGGAGATGGATTACGACTCCGGCGAGGTGTTCGTCAATCCCAACAAGCGCCTGGGGCTCATCTCCCAGATTCCCCGGTTCCCGGAGGGCTACACGGTGGAGGATGTACTCCGCTCCGCCTTTGCTCCGCTGCTGAAAATCCGCAGCCGGATGGAGGCCCTGGAGGAGCAGATGGGCAGCGGTGCCACTCAGGAGATGCTCCGGGAGTACGACAGCCTGACCAACCGCTTCCAGGCCGGCGGCGGCTACGACATGGATGTGGAAACGGAGAAAATCTGCAACGGCCTGGGTATCACCCGGGAGCAGCGGCAGCAGCTGTTCGACAGCCTCTCCGGGGGCGAGCGCACCCGGATGAACCTGGCCCGGCTGCTGCTGGAAAAGACGGACATTCTGCTACTGGACGAGCCTACCAACCACCTGGATCTGCGGAGCGTGGAGTGGCTGGAAGGCTATATCCGGGGCTTCAAGGGAACGGTGCTGGCCATCTCCCACGACCGGTATTTCCTGGACCAGGTGGCCCAGCGGGTCATTGAGATTACCGACGGCCATTGTGAGCATTATTCCGGAAACTATTCTTTCTACATCGAGGAAAAGCAGAATCGGTTCAACCTGCAAATGAAGCAGTACCAGCAGGAGCAGGCCAAGCTGAAGCAGCTGGGCTACACCGTGGAGCGGATGAAGGGCTGGGGCATCAACAACCGCACCCTGTACCGCCGGGCCATGTCCATTCAGCACCGGATGGAGCGGATTGAAAAAACCAAGCGCCCCACCACGGAAAAGACCATGAAGGCCACCTTCGGGGAAAAGGAATTTTCCGGGGATGTGGTGTTCCAGATGAAGAACGTGGAAAAGACCTTTGGGGAGCGTACTCTGTTCTCCGGGGTGGATCTGAAGGTGGAAGGAGGCGAGCGGATTGCCCTTTTGGGAGATAACGGTACTGGAAAGTCCACCTTTATCCGCTGCCTTTTGGGAGAGGAGCCCTGCGGCGGCAAGATTCAGTTCGGCCCCACGGTGAAGGTGGGGTACCTGCCCCAGATTATCCGCTTCTCCCACCCGGAGCGTACTCTGTACGACACCATGCTCTATGAGAAAAACTGCACCCCTCAGACCGCCAGAGACCGCCTGGGCGCCTTTTTGTTCCAGGGCGAGGATGTATTCAAGAAAGTGGGCGACCTGTCAGGCGGCGAACAGTCCCGGCTGCGGCTGTGCATGCTCATGGACGAAAAAATCAACCTGCTGATTCTGGACGAGCCCACCAACCACCTGGACATTGCCTCCCGGGAGTGGGTGGAGGCAGCCATTGAGGAGTTTGAAGGGGTGCTGCTGTTCGTCTCCCACGACCGGTATTTTATCGAGAAGTTTGCGGAGCGGATCTGGCTCCTGGAAGGGGAGCATATCCGGGACTTCAGGTGCGGCTACACCAAGTACCGCTCCATTTTGGAGCATGAGGCCATGGCGGCCCAGCCGGCGGCAGCGGCCCCGGCAAAGCCCAAAAAGGAGAAGCCCAAGGGCGGCACCAAGGAAACGGAAAAGCTGGTGCGCCGCCTGGAGCGGGAGATTGAGAAGCAGGAGGCGGTAATCGGGGAGCTGAACACCGCCATGGAGGCCGCCGCTGCGGACTACCAGGAGCTGACCCGCCTAATCTCCCAGAAGGAAGAGGCGGAGAACCTGCTCAACGACTTGATGGAGCAGTGGGAGGCAGCCCAGGAGGGGCTGTAAAGCCCATTGACACCGGGGAAAAACCGATTTATAATAACCAAGATTCTGGGAATCTCTGAACAAATCGTCTTCGACTGGAAAGCGGATCTTTTTCGCCAGCCATGCAGAATGAAAAACAGGAAATACATACAGTATTCCCCTGTTTTCCATTCTTTTGTCTGACAAAAAATCTCTCGCTGCCAGCTCTTGCCTATTTATTCAGAGCTTCCTTTGATAAAGGAGCGTTTTGAACATGAGTTCTTGCAACGGAAATTGTGCTTCCTGTTCCAGCTCGGACTGCGGCGACCGGAAAGCGGAGAGCCTGCGGGCGAAGCTGAATGAGAAAGCCAGCGTAAAGAAGGTTATTGCCGTGGTATCCGGCAAAGGCGGCGTGGGCAAGTCCACCATCACCTCCATGCTGGCAGTGGCCATGTCCCGGAAGGGCAAGCGGGTAGGTGTTCTGGATGCGGACATTACCGGCCCCTCCGCCCCCACAGCCTTCGGCGTTACCGAGTGCCAGGGTGCCACCAAGGACGGCCTGTATCCCGCCGTTACCAAAACCGGCATCCAGGTCATGTCCATTAACCTGCTGCTGGACGACAGCACCGCACCGGTGCTGTGGCGTGGCCCGGTGATTGCCGGAGCAGTCAAGCAGTTCTGGACGGATGTAATCTGGGAGGACGTGGACTACCTGTTTGTGGATATGCCTCCCGGAACCGGCGACGTGCCCCTGACCGTGTTCCAGAGCCTGCCGGTGGACGGCATTGTGATTGTCACCAGCCCCCAGGATCTGGTGTCCATGATTGTTTCCAAGGCTGTGAAGATGGCAAACATGATGCACATTCCGGTGCTGGGCTTCGTGGAGAACTACAGCTATCTGGAGTGCCCCGACTGCGGAAAGAAGATTTCCGTGTTCGGCAAGAGCAAGCTGGACCAGGTGGCCGAGAGCTTCGGCCTGCCGGTGCTGGCCAGACTTCCCATTGACCCTGCCGTAGCAGAAAGCTACGACAACGGCCGGATGGAGGCGGTAAATACCGACCCCATTGCCCCGGTGGTAGAGGCAGTGGAAAAGGCATAAAACACGGGCTGTCCCATTCCGGGACAGCCCGTTTTCATAAAAAAGGACGAGCCGGATGGCTCGTCCCTTTTGCTTATTCGTTGGTGTAGTTGTCGAAATAGCCCTGGATATAGATGATGGGAGTGCCCTTGTCGCCGGAGCCGGAGGTCAGGTCGCACAAAGAGCCAATCAGGTCGGTGAGCCGACGGGGGGTGGTACCCTGGGATACCATGTTGCCCACCAGGCTGGAGCCGTCCTTCTTCTGAATCTCCTGCTTGATAGCATCCCGGAGAGCCTCGCCGGAGAGGGAGGCGAAGTTGTTGTCCGCCAGATACTTGAGCTTCAGCTCATTGGGGGTGCCCTCCAGACCTGCGGTGTAGGCAGGGGAGACCACAGGGTCAGCCAGCTCCCAGATCTTGCCCACGGGATCCTTGAAGGCGCCGTCGCCGTATACCATCACTTCCAGATGCTTGCCGGTGAGCTCCAGCAGCTTTGCCTGAATGTCCTCCACCAGATCCTGGCACTCTCTGGGGAACAGCTTTACGGTCTCCTCGGTGGCCTTGTTGGAGCCCAGCAGGCCGTACTTGGCGTTGTAGCCGCTGCCGTCGATGGGAGCGGTCATAATCTCGTCCAGGCCGTATACCCGCTCAGCACCGGCGGCGGTCAGCAGACGCTTGGTGCGGGCCCGGGTGTGGATGTCGCAGTGGAGCACATTCTTGGTGTAGTTGAGAATGGCCCGGGGGTCGTTGGCAAATACCACTTCCACCTCAGCACCGCACTCCTTGATCAGGCTGCTGTAATGCTCCACATAGTCAACACCGGTAAAGGGGTGCTTGATGTAGCCGAACAGCTCCCGATAACGCTTTTCGTCCAGTACATCCTTGTAGGGGTCTACGCCCTTCTCGTCCATCAGGTCCCAATCGATCAGGTGGTTGCCCACTTCATCGGAGGGGTAGCTGAGCATCAGGACTACCTTCTTGCAGCCCTTGGCGATGCCCCGCAGGCAGATGGCAAAGCGGTTACGGCTGAGGATGGGGAAAATCACACCCACAGTCTCTCCGCCCAGCTTGGTGCGAACATCCTGGGCGATGTTGTCAACGGTGACATAGTTGCCCTGAGAGCGGGCCACGATGGCTTCGGTCATAGCCACGACGTCCCGGTCTCTGGGAGTCAGTCCTTCCTCCATAGCCTCACGGATACAGTCCACAACGATCTTGGACAGGTCATCTCCCTGACGAATGATGGGAGCTCGGATACCCATAGAAACGGTACCAAACATCCGGCTCATACAATACACTCCTGTTCTTCAAATAGATTGGCATTTTTTGCACAAATATACCTTTCACATTATAATATATCAAAGTCCATTTGTAAAATAGAATTATTGCAAAAAATCAGAAATTTTCTGCAAAGTTTTCTGATATAATGCAAAGACCTGGCGAAAAGCCAGGTCTTTCATATCAAAATACACGCTCCAGGACGTACCACAGGACAGCCAGAAGAATGGCAAAGGGCAGATAGGCAGACAGGGCTGCGGCGGAGATGCTGACGCCCACAATTCCCAAAGACTGCATTCCATAGGAAAGTCCCGCAAGCAGGGCGGTAGTAAACACGGCCCGGGTCAGCTGCTTGCCCACCACATTGGCAAAAAAGAAGGTGTAGAATGCGGCAATCAGGGGATTGACGGAGGTAAGCAGAAGCCCCACCAGGAATTTCAGAGCACCGGTAAGCAGCATGATCACCAGCAAAGCCAGCAGAATCACCGGCGCATAGGTGACAATGCCTTCCGGCAGGAAGGTAAGTGACAGCCAATGCACTCCCAGGTGCAGAGCCATGGCGATGACAATGGCCAGACTGCGGAAAATGACCCAGGTAAATATATTTTTTCCCTTGGGCAGCCAGCCGGTGGCAAGGTTTGCAAGGAATGCAAGAATAATCATGCTCAGCAGCTGCTCACCCACCAGGGTGTAGGGGGCGCCCTGAAAGGAAAACAGGTTCATGGTCTGTCCGGAGATGCTCACAAAGGGCAGGGGGGTGGTCAGGTATTTATACTCCACGCCGATGCTGTGAATCACCACGGTAATGGCATAGATAAACAGAATGCCGATGGCGCCGGAAAGGCTGTGGCAGAGGGTGGAATTTCTGCCGAATACTACCCGGGCAAAAGTGCCCAAAAGTAAAGTGGCAAGAATCAACACACCGGAAAAAATCAGGAAATTCCAGAAATCAATGCCGATGGATTGGAAATAGTCAAAGAGAAAGTCCATAGTTTCCTCCTTATAAGAGAAACAGCCGCCGAAATTGGCGGCTGTTTATAGATGAGAAAAGTGAGATTACTTGATCTCGGCGGTAGCGCCGGCTTCCTTCAGCTCGGCAACCAGCTTCTCGGCATCTTCCTTGGAGATGGCTTCCTTCAGGGTCTTGGGGCAGTTGTCCACCAGATCCTTGGCGTCCTTCAGGCCCAGGCCGGTAGCGGCACGGACAACCTTGATAACGCCCAGCTTGGAAGCGCCGGGGTCCTTCAGGATAACGTCGAACTCGGTCTTCTCCTCAACCTCAGCAGCAGCGGCAACAGCGGGGCCGGCAACAGCAGCGGCAGCGGCGGAAACGCCGAAAACTTCCTCCAGAGTGTGAACCAGCTCGGACAGCTCCAGAACGGTCAGACCCTTTACTTCCTCAACGAGAGCAGTGACTTTTTCACTAGCCATGGTAAAATCCTCCTAAAATGTAATAGTTGTGATTAAATGGATTTGAATAATTAGGCTTCTGCAGCTTCTGCTGCGGGAGCGCCGCCTTCCTTCTGCTCCCGGATCTGATCCAGGACAAAAGCCAGGCTGGAGATAGGAGCCAGGAAAGTACCCAGAACCTGAGCAACCAGAGCGTTCTTGCTGGGCAGTTCGCCGAAGCCGCTGAGCTGCTCGCCGGTCAGGACAGAGCCCTCAACCAGGCCGCCCTTGATGGACATAGCCAGCTTGTTCTTCTTGGCAAACTCGCACACAATACGAGCGGGAGCGATGGGATCGCCGGTGGTGCTGGCCATAGCGGTGGTGCCGTTGAGAACCTCATCGAAGTCGTAGCCGTTTTCCTTGGCGGCGAACCGGGTCAGAGTATTCTTAACAACAGCGTAATCCACGCCAGCGTCACGGAACTGCTTACGCAGTGCGGTATCCTGAGCAACGGTGATACCCTTGTAGTCAACAAAAACGACGGAAGTAGCTTCCTTAATCTTGCCGGACAGAGCTTCCACCACTGCCTTCTTGCTCTCCAGAACCTTTGCGTTGGGCATGTGTTTTCACCTCCGAAAAAAATAAATGTCTTCCTGCCAGAAGACAGAAAGACACGCAAATAATCCATATCCACGCACCTCGGCAGGAATTACGCAATGCAACCTGCTGTCTTTGGCAACTTTGACATTATAGCAAATGACAGAGAATCTGTCAAGGGGAAACAAAGGAAAAATTCAAATATTTTTCCGATTTTTCAGGAAAGCCGGGAAGCGAACTTCCCGGCTCAATTCCTTACACGTACTTGGTAGTGTTAACCTTAACGCCGGGGCCCATGGTGGAAACAACCACGCAGGACTTGATATACTGACCCTTGGCAGCTGCGGGCTTAGCCTTCACAACGGCCTGCATCAGGGTGTCCATGTTCTGAGCCAGCTTCTCGGCACCGAAGGAAACCTTGCCGATGGGGCAGTGGATGATGTTGGTCTTGTCCAGACGGTACTCCACCTTACCGGCCTTGATCTCGGTGACGGCCTTGGCCACGTCGGGGGTGACGGTGCCGGCCTTGGGGGAGGGCATCAGGCCCTTGGGGCCCAGAACCTTACCCAGACGGCCAACCAGGCCCATCATGTCGGGGGAAGCAACGACGACATCAAAGTCGAACCAGTTTTCCTTGGTGATCTTCTCCACCAGCTCCATGCCGCCAACATAGTCGGCACCGGCCTCCTTGGCCTCGTCTACCTTGGCGTCCTTGGCGAACACCAGCACCCGGCGGGTCTTGCCGGTGCCGTTGGGCAGAACCACGGCGCCGCGGACCTGCTGGTCAGCGTGACGGGAGTCAACACCCAACTTGATGTGCATTTCGACGGTCTCGTCGAACTTGGCGGTAGCGCCCTTCACAACCAGCTCCAGGGCCTCGGTGGGATCATACTGAACAGAGCGGTCAATCAGCTTGGCGCTCTCCTTATACTTTTTGCCTCTAAACACTTGTTTTATCCTCCTTATAGTGGTGATGCGGAAAAATCCTCCCACATTTCCGGGTCAGTGCAGCCCGGAAGTCAAATATCAGTCAACGACGGTAACGCCCATGGAACGGCAGGTGCCAGCAACCTGGCTCTCAGCGGCCTCCAGGGAGTTTACGTTCATATCGGGCATCTTGGTCTTGGCGATCTCAGTGATCTGAGCCCGGGTGATGGTACCAACCTTAGTCTTGTTGGGAACACCGGAACCCTTCTCCAGACCGATGGCCTTAGTGATCAGCAGGGGGGTAGGAGGGGTCTTGGTGATGAAGGTGAAGCTGCGGTCAGCGTAAACGGTGATAACAACGGGGATCTTGTAGCCCTCCATGGACTGGGTACGGGCGTTGAACTCCTTGATGAAAGCAGCGATGTTCACACCGTGCTGGCCCAGAGCGGGACCGACAGGGGGAGAAGCAGTTGCCTTAGCGGCGTTAATCTGAAGCTTGATAATACCAGTAACTTTCTGTGCCATGATAAGCACCTCCTGAATAAAATGTGGTAATGATGCGCTTAGCGCATGTTTTGCGGGGTTTCAGAACCCCTCCCACGATCCGGCAGCATAACTGCCCTTATTGGGAAACGACCTCAATCTGATCCAACTCGAAATCCACAGAGGTCTCACGGCCAAACATGGAAACTACCACGCTGACCTGATTCTTGTCCACATCGATGGCCTCCACCGTGCCGGTAAAGGAGGACAGAGGACCGTCGAGAATGCGCACCGTGTCGCCAACCTGATAGTTGATGACGATTTCACGCTTCTCCACGCCCATCTGATAAACCTCATCCTCAGACAGGGGAGCGGGATCGTTGCTGGACGCGCCCACGAAGCCGGCCACGCCGCGGACATTTCGGATGACATGCCAGGTGTCATCGCTGTAAACCATTTTGATGAACACATAGCCGGGGTACAGCTTCCGGTCATAGGTTTTGCTTGCACCGGTCTCGGTGATTTCCGTAACAGTCTCCATGGGGATGGAAACCACCTGGATCTGATCCTGAAGCTGACGGCTCTGCACCGTTTTCTCAATGGTGGCCTTTACAGTGTTTTCATAACCGGAATAGGTATGGACGACATACCACTTTGCAGCTTCTGCCATAGCGGGATACCTTAGCGGTTAAAGGCTCCGATCAAGGCGCTGATGCCCTGACCAGCAACATAGTCAAACAGCCAGATAAACACGCCGATGATCAGAGCGCTGGACAAAACGATCAGGGTGTTCTTGGCTACCTGATTGGGGGTAGGCCATACGACCTTCTTCAGCTCACTGCGCAGCTCACGGAAGTACTTGGCAATGCCTCCGAAGAAACGCTTGAACCAATTTGCCTTTTTTACTTCAGCCATGATTGGGAGCCTCCTTACTTGGTCTCGTTGTGAACGGTGTGCTTTCTGCAGAATCTGCAGTACTTCTTCATTTCGAGACGGTCGGGGTCATTCTTCTTGTTCTTCATGGTGTTGTAGTTTCTCTGCTTGCACTCGGAGCATCTCAAAGTGACTTTCACGCGCATAACGGCACCTCCTTAATATTGCCTCCCTGTATCACCCCGGCTATGGAAAAATTTAGGAAGCGGCCACTACAACTGCCGCTCCGGGGCTGAAAAAGGCGCACAAAAAAAGCCCTTTTCACAGGTAAAATCATTCTATCATGGGGGGCTCCCAAAGTCAACAAGAATTTTCCTTTCTTTTTTGCTTTTTTTCGGTTATAATGGGGGAAAAACACAGGGAGGCAAAAAGAAATGAGAATTATGGCAGTTGACTATGGGGATGCCCGTACCGGTGTGGCAGTTTCAGACCTGCTCTGCTCCATTGTAGGCTTTACCACGGTCATTCACAGCCGGAATCCGGACAAGACCCTGGCGGAGCTTGCCCGGCTGGCAAAGGAGCGGGAAGTGTCCCAGCTTGTGGTGGGACTGCCCAAGAATATGGACGGCACGGAAGGGGCCAGAGCCCAGCTGTGCCGGGAATTTGCCCAGCGGCTGGAGGAGGCCACGGGCTTGCCCGTGGCCCTGTGGGACGAGCGGCGCACCACCGTGGAAGCCCACAATATTCTGTCCCAGCACAACTACCACGGAAAAAAGCGGAAGGATACGGTGGATGCCGTGGCAGCATCCTTGATTCTGGAGGGTTATCTGGCTTTCCGGGGGCGGTAAAGCAGCTCGTGCATACCGATTATCAGGAGCAGCCCTCCAAAAATCTTACCCAGCAGGGAACTATCCAGATTCTGCCCCCATAGGGAAAACAGCAGGGCTGCCACACACCCTGCGGCGATGCCCGGAAATGCCCGGGACAGGGAAAGACGGTGGTTTTTGAGGTTGCAGCAAGAGGCAATCAGACTGCTGGGCAGGAAAAACAGCAGATTGGTGGTTCTGGCCGTGGGGTAGGGAAGGGCTTGCCATTGGGTAAGCCAGAGCATCAGAAGGCTTCCTCCACCCACACCCAGGCCGGATAGATACCCCAGCAGAGTGCAAACAAGAAAATTTATCCCCATAGCTGTCGGACGCCTCCCCAAAGAATAAAGATTCCCAGAATACGGTGAAGCCATATGGTGGGAATCCGGATTTTTCCGGCGATCAGCCCTCCCAGGGCGCTGCCGGCAAGACAGGGAAGCAGCAGCTCCCGGGAAGGCCAGGAAGAGCTGCCCCACAGAAGAGATACCAGGCACACCGGCAGCATGATGGCGATGGAGGTGGGGAAAACCTCCTCCTCCGGCAGTCGGCACAGGACAATCAGCAATGGCACCAGGATCATGCCGCCCCCGGCCCCCAGAAGCCCGTTGACAGCTCCGGCACAGAACCCGGCAAAAATCAGACGCAACATACGGGAACGCTCCATAAAAACACCTCTCCGGAAGTTTTTACCCGGAGAGGTATTTTTATACACAGAAGCGGCGGCGCACCTAAGTGCGTCGCCGCAGCGTGTCAAAAAACCTTTTTGACACGCTGCCAGACTGTCAAGAAAGGCACAAAGACAAGCAAACGCCGCCCGTAGGCGTACATAGGGTACGGTAGGGCGGCGTTTGCGCAGTAAGGCAAAAGCGTTGCGCAGCAACAATTTCCGGGCTTTTGTTGGAGGAACTGCACCTGGTTTTTCTACCAATCCTCCAAAAGGGGATGAAAGCCCATTTCCTTTTGCTTTTGCCGGTTTGGGACTTTATTGACAGTCTGCGGCGGCGCACCAAGGTGCGCCGCCGGCTGTTTATCCGTTGTATTCCATGTTCAGACGGGAGGTGTTCTTCAGGCTCTTGGACATAGCGTCCACGATTTCGGTGTACCACGCATCCATGTCGTCAGCACGGAGGGTGTTTTCAATCATGTAGTCCCGGTAGGTCAGCTCATCGTCGCCTACGTAGTACATCACGTGATAACCGTAGGGGCTTTCAATCACACCGGTGTCACCGGCCTTCCGCTCCGGGTCGATGGACCAGTCCAGGAAGTTCTCTACATAGTTGGCACCGGGGTAAAGGTCCTCAATCAGACCGCCGTTTTCCTTGGAACCGGTGTCATCGGAGTTCTCCTTGGCCAGCTCGGCAAAGCTCTCCTCGGTGGCCTCGCCATCCTTCCACTCCTGCAGCAGCTTCTCGGCTTCCTTCTTGGCGGTAGCCTTCTCCTCATCGGAGTAGACGGTCTCGCCGTTTTCGGTGGTGCCGTCTTCAAACTTCACAAGGATGTGCCGCACATTGGCCAGAGGCTCCTTGTTTTCGGTGCTGGATTCAAAACGAACCACGTAGTAGCCGGTCAGATTCTTGACCTCTTCGCCGTCCTCATTGGTGGTGGTGCTCTCCATGGGCAGGTAGGTGATATCTCCTTCCTGACGATCCGGATCAGACAGCCACTCCTGGGCGTAGGAGCTTATATTGGTGTAGAGGGTGTTCTCATAGGCGGTGGAGGACACATCTTCCTTTTCCTTGTTGATGTCCAAAGCGGCGATGGCCTTGTCCAGGGCGAGGACGGAAGTGGCTTCTACCAACTTCTTGGCATCTGCCTCAGCCAGTGCCTGGGCATTGTCCTTATCCTCATAGCTGCTCAAATAAATCGCATAGGCGTTGTAGGTGTAAGAGTTGAAATCCAGATAATGGTCTTCCTCGTAAGCCCGCAGGTCAGCGTCCTCATAGGTCAGGCTGTCCTGATGGGCGTTGTAGTAGGAGGCTGCCAGAGCGCTGTTGGTAAGGAAAGCTCTGTAAGAGGCTTCGTCTGCACCGTAGCCATAGATGGCTTCCAGGTACTTGTCCAGGGAGCTGTAGCCATAGCGCTGGGCATACAGATTCTGGGTCTGAATCTCGTTCTCCAGAGTAGCCTCTTCATCCGCGGTCAGTGTGTGGCCTTCTGCGTTGGCCTTGTCCGCCAGGGCATAGTCGCTGGCTGCGCTGGAAAGGGCTGCGTTCAGGAAGTAGTCGGCCCAGGTCTCGCCGGTCTCCTGGTTGTAGACCTGCTTGTCATAGGGCTTGGACAGGTCCAGACCCATCAGCTGGGCATACAGTTCCAGGTTGTTGCTGCTGGCGGAGTTCCACTGGCTGAAGGTGTTGTTGACTACATTGGTATAGTAGTAGCTGAATTCCACGGTGTTGAGCTCATGGTCACCGACACTGGCGGCAACGGTGTTCTTCTGGAGAATGCCGGAGCGGTTAACCACGCCGCTGACCAGGCTGAAAACAGCAACGCAGACGATGACCGCAATCAGGGCTACAAAAGCAATGGTATATCCTTTCAGTTTTTTCCGTTCCTTCTGTTCCTGCTGCTGCTTTTCCGTAAGCATAGCGGACTCCTGCTCCTTGCGGAGCTTTTTCTTGCTGGATGCGCTCATGTTATCAATTCCTCTCATTTTGCGAAGTGATCCTGCGGCTTACCGCAGTTATAGACCGTGCTATTATAAATGATAAAGTGAATATTTTCAAGTATGAATTCTCACAGAATGACGAAAAATGAAAAAGTCAGGGTGTGTGTGAGGGGAAATTATCTTGCCAAGGGAAAAAGAATGGCTGGCAGAGCCGAAACTCTGCCAGCCATTACCCGCTTTGGCCGTACGCATCCAATTATGACCTGCACGAAATGGCAGGTGGGTTGCCGCTCCCAATCTGCTCTGCTCCCAGCGTCCACCTGACGTCAAAGCGCAGGCGGGAGGTCTGCAATACGAAGGGGAAGTCTAACATCCCAATTAAAAAATGTGGGTCCAAAAGGACACGCCACGCACCAAGCAGGAGGCACGTTATTCTTCGTCCTCGTCCTGATACAGTTGATCCATAATCAAGCCGTATACGGTTTCCAGTTCCTGCTCGTCCTCTATGGCACACAGCAAAGGCTCTCCGTCTTCCTCTACGGATTTTAGAATGGCAACTTCTGCCTGAGCATCCTCCTGATCATCCGCCGGGATGACAGCCAGATACGTCATGCCATTGTATTCCAGGGAGGAGAGAACCTCCAACTCGTATTCGGTGCCGTCCTCATCCACGATGGTCATGAAATCGGAGCCAAAGGTATCAGCCATATAAAACGCCTCCAGAACTCTTTCTGGCTATATTGTACCCGCAGATCAGGAAAAAATCAAGAGTGAAAGAGAAAAAGAAAGTTCTGGTTGGATATTCTATTTTTCACGATTTATTTAAAAAATGTTCTTTCGTTTTGGGGGCAGCTGTGATATAATACTATGACTTATGGTATGCCTATATGCCAAAATGAGCATAATTTTTACCCCGGCGGCAGGGCCGCCGAAATGGAGGTCTATAAGCATGAATTGGAAATTCTGGTCAAAAGAAGATAAAAATCCCCAGGATTGGAAACCCCATTGGGCCATAAAGACGCTGTATACTGCCTGGCGCATCCTGTTTGCCGGTTTCAAGATTGCCCTTGGAGCGGCAGCCACGGTTCTGCTTGTGGGTGTGGTGTGTCTTTTCGTGTTTGCCACCACCCTGGGCGACTACCTGGAGGAGGACATCCTGCCCAATGCAGGCATGGATTTTGAAAACAGCGACCTGGACATGACATCCAAGGTCTGGTATCTGGACGAGGATGGACAGATTCAGCTGCTGCAAAGAATCTATGCGGAGGCCAACCGGGAATGGGCCACCTATGACCAGATTCCCGAGGACCTGATTCACGCCGCCGTGGCCATTGAGGACCGGCGCTTCTATGAGCATCAGGGCGTGGACTGGTTTACCACCATCAAGGCCTGTACCAGAATGTTCTTCGGTGACTCCTCTGTGGGCGGCTCCAGCATTACCCAGCAGCTGGTGAAGAATGTGCTGCTGCTGGAGGGCGATGACTCCGCCAATGACATCACCGTGCAGCGGAAGGTGATTGAGATTTTCCGTGCCATCCAGGTGGAGCGGCAGTACAGCAAAGAGCAGATTATGGAGGAGTACCTCAATACCATCTATATGGGACAGATGTGCTACGGTGTCCGCAGCGCTGCGGAGGCCTACTTTGGCAAGGAACTGGAAATGCTCACTCTGGCAGAGTGCGCCAGCCTCATCAGCATCACCAATAACCCCTCCTTGTTCGACCCCTACGGTGAGGAATTCATGTACCAGGGCCAGCTGATGACCGGCATGGAGCGTAACCGCAGCCGTCAGGAGCTGGTGCTGGAGCAGATGCTGGAGCAGGGCTGGATTACCCAGGAGGAGTTTGAAGAGGCCTGGAATCAGGAACTGGTGCTGAAAAACGGCATCTCCCTGGAAGACACCCTGGCCACCTGCCCCAACGAAAGCTGCGGCTACCAGAACATTGTAGGCACCCTGGTGCAGGAGGAAGACAAGTACTACTGCCCGGAATGCGGCACCGAGATTCTGGTGGACAAGGACAGCTCCGAGAAAGTGTACTCCTGGTTTGTGGATACCGTTCTGGAGGATGTGGCCAAGGCTCTGGCTGAGCAGGACGGAGTGGCCTGGAACGACAATACCCAGAAGCTTTATATGCAGAAGATCCAAAGAGGCGGCTACAATATCTACGCCACCATTGATATGGACGTGCAGAACCAGATTGATGCAATCTATAAGGATCTGACCCAGATTCCTGATACCAGAAGCGGACAGCAGCTCCAGTCTGCCATCGTGATCATCGACAACAGTACCGGCAATATTGTGGGCATGGCCGGCGGTGTGGGAGACAACAAGGGCTTTGACGACTTTAATCGGGCAACGGATGCCAAGCTCCAGTCCGGTTCTTCCATCAAGCCTCTGTCCATTTACGCACCGGCTTTTGAACTGGGAACCATTTCTCCGGCTACTGTGATCAAGGATTTACCGCTGAATTACGATGACGGCGCCTGGCCGTTGAACGACAACCGGCGGTACGAGTATGCCCGGACGATTTACCGTGGCGTGGTATCCTCCGTCAACGCAATCGCAGCCAATACTCTGGATATGATAGGCACCAGCTACAGCTATCAATTTGCCAAGGACAAGTTTGGGCTGTCCTCTCTGGTGGACAGCTATACCGATTCCAGCGGAACGGTCCATTCTGACAATGCTTTCGCTCCTTTGGCTATGGGTGCTCAGACCTTCGGTGTGAAGGTGCGGGATATGGCCACTGCCTTTGCTACCTTTGCCAACAACGGCGTATACCGGGAGGGCAGAACCTTTACCAAGGTGTATGACAGCAACGGCAACCTGGTGCTGGACAACACCCAGGAGTCGGAGCAGATTCTCAGCGAAAAGACTGTAAACTATATGAACTATTGTATGCAGAACGGTACCCAGCAGGGAACCGGTACGGAAGCGGATTTGTCTTGGCGTTACGGGATTACCACAGCAGGTAAGACCGGTACCACCGCCGATAACAAGGACCGTTGGTACTGCGGCTTCACCGGCTACTATACTGCCGCTGTTTGGACCGGTTTTGACTCCCCGGAGGTCATTTATGGTGCAACCGATCCTAACGGATACTGGATTAACAATACGGCATCCTACCTGTTCAAACAGGTAATGGGCCCCCTGCATGAAGGGAAGGAAGATATGTCCCTGTACGATGCCAGCAAGATGGTATCGGTGAGTGTGTGCACCTACTCCGGCAAGCTGGCAACGGATGCCTGCCGGAATGATATCCGCAACGGTCTGAAGGGCGAGAGCTTCTCCTGCGTCCAGTCTGCCCTGGTCTATCCCGAGGATATTCCCAGCGGCTACTGCGACAAGCACACAGAGGTTGAGTACTGCTCCGGCGGCGGTGTAGCCACGGAGTACTGCCACCTGTTTGCAGAGCAGGATGCCAGCATCAAGTTCAAGGAGTCCGCCCTGGTAAAGATGACCCAGGAGGAGCTGGACGAGATTGCCAAGGCCAAGTCCTACAACCTGTTGGATATTTACGAGCAGGATGAATTTGTATATCTGGTAAATGAAAACGGTTCGGATGGTGTGTTCAGGGGTATTTATGGCGATCTGAAGCAGGATGTGGATGCGCCCTATATGGTCTGCCCGGTGCACACCAAAGAGGCCTGGGAGAAATATCAGGGTGAGCATCAGGATGATTCCACGGAGCCTACACAACCGGGGGATACGACTGAGCCTGCTGATTTGTTCCCCTGGCTGGGCTGGTAAGGGTAAAAGAGAGGTAGAGAGATGATTTGGATTTCTGACGGGTGGAAGGACTATGAAGTCCTGGACACCTCCCAGGGAGAGCGGCTGGAGCGCTGGGGCGAATATGTCCTGGTGCGCCCCGATCCCCAGGTAATTTGGAATACCCCCCACACCCATCCGGCGTGGAAAAAGTACGATGCCCGGTACCTGCGCTCCTCCACAGGCGGCGGCCATTGGTCGGAGCATAACCTGCCGGATCGGTGGCAGATTCGCTACAAGGATTATCTGACATTCAACGTAAAGCCTATGAATTTCAAGCACACCGGTGTATTTCCGGAGCAGGCTGCCAACTGGGACTTTATCCGGGAGAAGGTAGCCGGTGCCGGAAGACCGGTGCGGGTGCTGAACCTCTTTGCCTATTCCGGCGGCGCCACCTTGGCGGCGGCGGCAGGGGGTGCGGAGGTGTACCATGTGGATGCCGCCAAGGGTATGGTGGCCTGGGCCAAGGAAAATGCCCAGGCTTCCGGCCTGGGGGACAAGCCCATTCACTGGATTGTGGATGACTGCGGCAAGTTCATACAGCGGGAGATCCGCCGGGGCCGGCGGTACGACGGCATCATCATGGATCCCCCCAGCTATGGCCGGGGACCCAGCGGCGAGATCTGGAAGATGGAAACCAGCTTCTATCCCTTCCTGCTGGAAACGGCAAAGCTGCTGACGGATAACCCCTTGTTTGTGATTATCAATTCCTACACCACGGGCCTTGCTCCGTCGGCAGTAGGCTATGCCTCCAACGTGGTATTCGGAAAGGACCATGGGGGAAGCACGGCGGTAGGGGAGTTGGGTCTGCCGGTAACGGCTTCTGGTCTGGTGCTGCCCTGCGGCTCCACCGGCAGATGGACACCTTGACGGGAGAAGTGTGTATGAATACAGGAATACAGACAGAACATCTGGCATATCAGTATCCGGGCGTGGACAACACGCCCGGCGTTGCCGTATTTGAGGACTTGAATATTTCCATTGAAGAAGGCTCCTTTGTGGCCATTTTGGGCAGCAACGGCTGCGGAAAATCCACTCTGGCCAAGCATTTCAATGCCATTTTGCTTCCCAGCGGGGGTAAAGTGTATGTGTGCGGAATGGACACTGCCCAGGAGGACAGAATCATCCCCATCCGCCGGAAGGTGGGCATGGTTTTCCAGAACCCGGATAACCAGATTGTTGCCAATGTGGTGGAGGAGGATGTGGCCTTCGGCCCGGAAAACCTGGGCATAGCCAGTCCCATGATCCGCAAGCGGGTGGATGAGGCGCTGAAGCAGGTGGATATATACCAGTACCGGGAGCACGCCCCCCACCTTCTGTCCGGCGGACAGAAGCAGCGGGTGGCCATCGCCGGTGTGATTGCCATGGAGCCCAAGTTCATTGTGCTGGACGAGCCCACCGCCATGCTGGACCCCAAGGGCCGGCGGGAGGTGATGCAGACCATCAGCCGCCTGAACCGGGAGAAGGGCATCACGGTGGTGCTCATCACCCACCATATGGACGAGGCCGCCCTGGCTCAGCGGGTGGTGGTGCTTCACAAGGGAAAGGTGGCCCTGGACGGAACCCCCAAGGAGGTTTTCTCCCAGGTGGAGATTTTGCACGGAATTGGATTGGCTGCCCCGGAGACGGTGGAGCTGTGCAATGACCTGAACCATCAGGGCTTCCGGCTGCCGCTGGACTGCCTGGATGCGGAGGAATGTGCCCGGGCCATTTATGATACTTTAAGAACCTGAGGGCAGGAGGATTGAATTTGGCACCGATTATAGAGGTAAAGAATTTACGCCACGTATACAGCGCCGGCACTCCCTTTGAGCATGTGGCGCTGGAGGATGTGTCCTTTACGGTGGAGCGGGGAGAGTTTATCGGAATCATCGGCCATACCGGTTCCGGAAAATCCACCCTGATGCAGCATCTCAACGGCCTGCTGCGCCCCACCTCCGGCACGGTTCTTCTGGACGGAAAGGACATCTGGACGGATAAGGCCACCACCCGGCAGAGCCGGTTCCGGGTGGGACTGGTATTTCAGTATCCCGAATACCAGCTGTTTGAAGAAACGGTTTATAAAGACATCTCCTTCGGCCCCAAGAATATGGGACTGGATGAGAAAGAGGTGGACCGCCGGGTGCGGCAGACGGCAGAACTGGTGGGGCTTACCCCGGCGCAGCTGGAGGCCTCTCCCTTTGAACTGTCCGGCGGACAGAAGCGCCGGGTAGCCATTGCCGGCGTAATCGCCATGGAGCCGGAGGTTCTGATTCTGGACGAGCCCACCGCCGGCCTGGACCCCTCCGGACGGGCAGAGGTGCTGGGCAATATCGAGGCCTACCGGAAAGCGAAGAACGCCACCGTTATGATGGTCAGCCACTCCATGACGGATGTGGCCCGGCTGACTCAGCGGCTTCTGGTGATGAACGGCTCCCACCTGGCCATGGACGGTACTCCCCGGGAGGTCTTTGCCCGGGCCCAGGAACTGGTGGATATGGGTCTGGACATTCCCGAGATTACCCGGGTATTTCTGAAACTGAAGGAGCTGGGCTTGCCAGTGGAGCCGGTGTATACCAACGAGCAGGCGATCGCCCAGCTGACAGCCTTGAGGGGAGGGGTTATCCATGCTTAAGGACATTACCCTGGGTCAGTATTTCCCGGGAAAATCTCCCATTCATCTTTTGGACCCCAGAACCAAGCTTCTGTTTCTCATTATCTACTTTATTGCCCTGTTTACAGCCGACGGCTGGGTCTCCTACGGCATTGTGCTGGTATTTCTCAGCACAGTGATTTACATGACTACCATCCCCCTGAAAACCATTGTCAAAGGCCTGAAGCCTCTGATTTTCATTCTGGTTTTCACCGGTATTCTGAACCTGTTTATGACTCCCGGTGAAAATGTCCTGGTGTCTTTCTGGGGATTGAAAATCACCACCGAGGGTCTGGTGCAGGCGATTTTTATGGTGAGCCGGATTCTTATGCTGATTGTGGGTACGTTCCTTCTCACCTACACCACATCCCCCATTGCCCTGACGGACGGCCTGGAATCCCTGCTGGGCCCGCTGAAAAAGCTGCACCTGCCGGTGCATGAGCTGTCTATGATGATGTGCATTGCCCTGCGGTTTATCCCCACCCTGATTGAGGAGACGGATAAAATCATGTCCGCCCAGAAAGCCAGAGGCGCCGACTTCGAAACCGGCTCTCTCATGCAGCGGGTGAAGGCTCTGGTGCCCATTCTGGTGCCCTTGTTTATCGGTGCCTTCCGCCGGGCAGACGAGCTGGCTACCGCCATGGAGTGCCGCTGCTACCAGGGAGGGGAGGGCCGTACCAAGATGAAGACCCTCCACTACAAGCGGCGGGACTTTGTGGCCTTCGGCTCCGGCGCTGTGCTGGTGGCGGGAATTATCGTTCTGCGCAGCTTTGGACTGTGAGGTGCTTATGCGGAACATTGCCCTGTTTTTAACCTACGAGGGGACGGCCTACCACGGCTGGCAGATGCAGAAGAATCTGGCAACGGTTCAGCAGACTCTGGAAAAAGCCATCGCCATGGTGGTTTCCCACCCGGTTCATGTCACCGGCTGCGGCCGTACCGATGCCGGGGTACACGCCAAGTGCTATGTGGCCAATTTCCGTACCGGCTCCACCATCCCGGCAGATCGCCTTCCCTATGCCCTCAATACCCATCTGCCCCCGGATATTGTGGTGACGAAGGCTTTTGACGTGAACGAGAACTTCAATGCCATCGGCTCCTGTGTCAAAAAGGAGTACACCTACATTATCTATAATTCCCGGGTCCGGGATCCTTTCTATGTGAACCGGGCCTGGTTTTACCCCAAGCACCTGGATGAGAAAATCATGCAGGCAGCGGCGGACCAGTTTGTGGGTACCCATGACTTTGCGGCGGTGCGCTCCGTGGGAACGGACGTGAAATCCACCGTCCGCACGGTGTACTATTACAATGTGGAGCGGCAGGGAAATCTTATCTATCTGCGGGTGTGCGCCAACGGATTCCTCTATAATATGGCAAGAGCCATGGCAGGCACTGTGGTGTATGCGGCGGAGGGAAAATTCCCCCCGGAGCAAATCGGCAAGATTCTGGACTCCGGCAACCGTACCGCCGCCGGCCCCACCGTACCTCCCGGAGGCCTGTATATGACCCATCTGTGGTACGACGATGGGGTGGACTGCTTCCAGTGCCCGGGAGAAGATTCATAAATTGTTCCAACTTTTTATCCGTAAGTGTGGTATGCTACCTGGTAGTAATTTTCCGGAAGAAACGGAGTGAGTGTGTATGCAGCCGAAATTGTGTACCAAGTGTAAGAAGAATATCGCCGTGGTTTTCATCACCAAGGTGGAAAACGGCGTTGCATTGAATGAGGGCTATTGCCTCAAATGTGCCAGAAGCCTGGGAATTCCCCAGATTGATGCGGCAGTGAAGCAGATGGGCTTCTCCGAGGAGGATTTGGACAACCTCTCTGACGAGATGAGCAATATGTTCGGTCAGATGGAGGGCTCGGAAGGGTCCGACGATGACGAGCAGGACAGCCGCACCGCTACCTTCCCCATGCTGAACCAGCTCTTTGGCTCCATGGGGGGCGGCAAGGAGAATCTCCCTGCCCAGCAGGAAGCTCCCAAAAAGAAGGAGGAGAAGGGGGAAGAAGCCCCCAAATCCAAGAACAAGAAGCACAAGTTCCTGGACAGCTACTGCATGGATTTGACCGGCAGAGCCAGAGAGGGGAAGCTGGATAAGGTCATCGGCCGGGATGTGGAAACGGAGCGGGTGATTCAGATTCTCAACCGCCGGCAAAAGAACAATCCCTGCCTCATCGGTGAGCCCGGCGTGGGCAAAACCGCAATCGCCGAGGGTCTGGCCCAGCGGATTGCCGCAGGAGACGTGCCCTATAAGCTCCGGGACAAGGAAGTATTCCTGCTGGACCTGACCGCTCTGGTGGCCGGTACCCAGTTCCGGGGCCAGTTTGAAAGCCGGATGAAGAGCCTGATTGGAGAAATCAAGGCCTGCGGCAATATCATCCTGGTGATTGATGAAGTCCATAATCTGGTGGGGGCAGGAGATGCGGAAGGCTCCATGAACGCCGCCAACATCCTCAAGCCTGCCCTCTCCAGGGGCGAGATTCAGGTGATTGGCGCCACCACCTTCAACGAATACCGCAAGTATATTGAAAAGGATGCTGCCCTGGAGCGGCGTTTCCAGCCGGTGTCCGTGGCGGAGCCTACCATTGAGGAGGCCAGCCAGATTCTCCAGGGCATTGCCAAGAGCTATGCCCAGTTCCACGGAGTATCCATCTCCCCGGAGATTGCCCGGCAGTGCGTGGTGCTGTCGGAGCGGTATATTACCGACCGCTTCCTGCCGGACAAGGCCATCGACCTTCTGGACGAGGCCTGCTCCGATGTGAACCTGCAATGCAAGGAAATTTCCCGGCTGGCAGAGCTGAAAAAGGAGCGGGATGATTACGAGCTGGAGCTGCGGATGCTGACGGAGAATACGGAGGAGGAAAACTACGAACGCCTGGCCCTTCTGCGGAGCAAGCTGTGTCAGATTGCCCCGGAGATTGAAAAGCTGGACCAGCTGCCGCCTCCCCCTGTCACCATGGAGAACCTGGCAAGAATCATTGAGCTGTGGACGAAAATTCCCGCCAGCAAAATCAAAGCCCAGGAGTACACCCAGCTGAAGGGCCTGGCCCAGCGGCTGAAAACCCATATCATCGGCCAGGACGAGGCGGTGGATGCTGTAGCCAAGGCCATTCGCAGAAACCGGGTGGGCATCTCTCCCAAGCGGAAGCCCGTGTCCTTCATTTTCGTGGGCCCCACCGGTGTGGGCAAAACGGAGCTGGTGAAGCAGCTGGCCTACGACATGTTCGACTCGGTGGATTCCCTGATTCGTCTGGATATGTCCGAGTATATGGAAAAGCACACGGTCTCCAAGCTCATCGGCTCTCCTCCCGGCTATGTAGGCTATGACGAGGCAGGCCAGCTGACGGAGAAGATCCGCCGGAAGCCCTACTCTGTGGTGCTATTCGACGAGATTGAAAAGGCCCATCCCGATGTGCTGAACATCCTTTTGCAGGTGCTGGATGACGGCAGAATCACCGACGCCCAAGGCAGAACGGTGAACTTTGAAAATGCCATCATCGTCATGACCTCCAACGCCGGCTCTGAGGGCCGGGTAGGGGGACTGGGCTTCGGCCGTACCGACCAGGAGCAGGTGCGGGATAAGACCATGGCGGCATTGAAGGAATTCCTCCGCCCCGAGTTTTTGAACCGGGTGGACGAGATTATCACCTTCAACCACCTGACCCAGGAGAACTTCCTGGAAATCACCGACATTATGCTCCGGGGCCTTCAGGAAAACCTTTCTTCCCGGGGACTGACCTTTGACTGGGAGGAGCCGGTGAAGGAATACCTGGTAAAGGAGGCCTTCTCCACGGTCTACGGCGCCAGAAACCTCCAGCGCACCATTCAGCGCCTGGTGGAGGACCCCATCAGCGAAAAAATCATCGATTCTTTTGACCATCCCATTTCTGCCATCCATGTTTCTGTGGGAGAATCGGGACTGAATATTCAGGAATCCTGAAGAACGCCGGCACATCCCGAGATGTGCCGGCGTTTTGTGCTCAGAGGTCAAATTCCTGATTCAGCTTGTCGGAGACGGCAAAAGCCACATCCTCTACCTTGTTGGCGGCCTTTGCAGCCAGGCGTCTTGTGGGGTTGTTTCTGGGCATCATCAAAATCGCCACAGCACCGGCCGCAGCGCCAACGCCCAGGGTGATTGCCAAACCTTTTGTGCTCATGTTTGTCCCTCCCTTCCCGGATAGTATGCCCCTCAAAAAAGTCCCAAAGCGGTCAAACCGCCTCTTTTCATGTGGAAAAGTCTGTGTTATAATGAAAGAAAAGGGAATTGGGGTGGTTTTGTGTCATTGGAGCGGCTGCAAGAGAAGATTCGGAAGCGGAAAATGCCATTGGTGCTGGATTTCGTCCCGGCCGGGGAGAAATTGCCCCAATGCGTCCTGGAACATTCCAAAAGCTGGCTGGAAGGGTATTTCCATTTTGCCCTGGAACTGCTGGAGCGTTTGAAAGGCGTGGTGCCTGGGGTCCGTTTTTCCTTTTCCGGCTTTGCTGCAGAGGGGCCGGAGGGCCTTCAGGTCTTGTCCCGGCTGACAGAGCGGGCCAAAAGATTGGGATATTGTGTGCTTCTCACAGTCCCGGAGGCTATGTCCTCCCGGGAGGCGGAGTACTTTGCGGATACCTTCTTTGCACCCCAGTGTCCCTGGTTCTTCGATATCCTGGTGACCAGTGCCTACCTGGGAACGGACAGTGTGCGGCCTTATGTGGAGAAGCTGAAGGACTCCAACCGGGATTTGTTGGTGGTGGTGCGCACCGGCAACAAATCCGCACCGGAATTGCAGGATTTGCTTACCGGCGGACGGCTGGTGCATATGGCTGCTGCGGATAAAATCAACCGGCTGGCCCAGGAGCTGGTGGGACGGTGGGGTTACAGCCGAATCGGACTGGTGGCGGCGCCGGGAGCAGGGGAGAGCCTGCGTACCCTGCGCACCAAGTACCCCCAGATGTTCTTCCTGCTGGACAGCTATGACTATAACAATGTCAGCGCCAAAAAGTGCGCTGCGGCTTTTGACAAATACGGTCACGGGGCGGCGGTGCTGGCAGGCACCAAAATTTCCCAGGCCTGGCTGGCTGCCCAGACGGACGGTTACGACTATGCAGAGCAGGCGGCACTGGCGGTAGAGAGAATCCAACGAAACTTAACAGGAAGTGTGACCATACTATGACAAAAATCTATATCATACGCCATGCAGAGGCGGAGGGCAATGTATTCCGCAGGTTCCATGGCCAGTTCAACGGACAGCTGACCCCCAGAGGGTTGGAGCAGGTGGCGTATCTTCGGAAGCGGTTTGCCCATATTTCTGTGGATGCGGTATATTCCAGCGACCTGATACGCACCTGCCAGACCGCCCAGAGTATCTATGTGCCCAGGAATCTGCCCCTGCACCGGGATGCCCGGTTCCGGGAGCGATGTGTGGGTATCTGGGAGGATTTACCCTATGGATACCTGGACAACTACCACGGGGAGACAATGAAACAGTTCAGCCGGGACCCGGTTCATTGGTGGGTGCCGGGGGCTGAGACCTTTGAAGCCTGCACCGGCCGCTTCCTGGAAGGACTGAAAGAGATTGCCCATAAGAACCCGGACAAGACGGTAGTGGTGTTCAGCCACGGTTCCGTCATTCAGGCGGTACTGATGGAGCTGTTCTTCGGGCGTGACCCCAAGGCGGTGCCCCTCAGCGATAATACGGGGGTGTCCCTCCTCCGCTATGAAAACGGCAGCTTTTCCTATGAATACCTGGGGGACAATTCCCACCTGCCGGAGGCGCTTTCCACTTTTGCCTTGCAGGCCTGGTGGCGGAAAACCGACAACCGGAAAGAAGCCAACCTGTATTTTGTTCCCCTGGAAGCGGGCGTTTCTGTTCCCGAGGAGCTGCCTCTGCCCCAGGGTGAGCGGGTGATGCTGGGCATCCTCCGGGGCAGGGCGGTAGGTGCAGTAGCTACCCTGGCTCCCCGGGAGGAGCTGGGAATCGTGTCCGGAATCACATTGCTGCCTCAGATGGAAGGGCGGTACTATGCCGACCAGCTGCTGGGTTGCGCCATCAGCCATTTCCGGCACCTGGGCTGCACCAGAATCTGTCTGCTGGAAGGGAATTACCCCGACCAGGTGGACAAGCGTTACTGGTTTGACGCTGACCGTACCTGCACCATTCCCACCGGTATTGTATAAGACAAGGCACAGTCTGTCACTTTGGCAGACTGTGCCTTTTTTCAGTTCATGCAGTAGGGAAGCATCCCGCTGCGCTGGGAAGGGGGAACGGAATTCTGATTTTGGGTGGTGGGCATCTCCTCAGTGGAGGAGCTTCCGGTAGGCGTGGTGGTATCCAAGGTGGGATCGGTGGTGACGGTTCCTCCGAAGCTGCAGGCGCACAGGGTAAGCACCAGAGCCAGAATCAGGAACCCGGAAATGAGTTGTTTCATGTTAACCTCCCGTAATATTCTGGAATGTTCCTATTATTCCCGAAAATCTTGCCTTTAGCCAGGAAAAAATGAAGATTGCCAGGAGGACATATTTTTTCAAAAAGCGGAAAATTGCCATTGCTATTTCAGGGGAAATCCTGTATAATAAGAAAAAATAAATGAAAAAGGGGATTTTTCTTTTATGAAGAAACTTACCGTCAAAAAGGGTGCCCAGTGCATGGCTTGCCTGGAGTGCGTCCGTGCCTGCTCCAACGCTTTCTACAAGGAATTCCACCAGGACCTTTCCTGCATCCAGATTGTGCAGAAGGGCGATGCGGTCAAGCCCATGACCTGTATCCAGTGCGGAAAGTGTGCCAAGGCCTGTGAGGCCGGTGCCATCACCCAGAATCCCAAGACCGGCGTTTACATGATCAACAAGAAGCTGTGTACCTCCTGCGGTAAGTGCGTGGAGGTATGTCCCATGAAGGTTATGGTAGCCCCCAAGGAGGGCCCCACCACCAAGTGCATCGCCTGCGGCATTTGCGTGAAGGCCTGCCCCATGGAAATCCTGGAAATTGTTGAGAAATAATTTCTTTGCCAAAGCCCTGACTGTCGTCTGCAAGGCAGTCAGGGTTTTTTTCTGTGGCCATGTAAAATTGCTTGAAAAATGATCAAAAAGTGTACTTTATATGGATAAATCGTAAAATAATGTGGTTACCTGTTGCAATCAGGAATTTGCTGTGCTATACTATGCTGAGCTCACATGAGACTGCAAAATAAATAATGGAGTTGAGAAAACGATGAACTCAGAGAATAAAAAGAGCGGCAGAAAAGGCAAAGGGGCACTGATTGCCCTGTGCGTGGTACTGTCAATCATCCTTGTGGTGTTGGTGGCCGCTACGGTTTTTGCTGAAATTACATTGGGCAGAATCCGTCGCCCTGAACAGCAGAGCACCTTGTCTTCCAGCGAGATGGAAGACATTATCAACGCAACGGATCCCCACGACCCGGAGTTTACCGGCCCTACTTATGATAAAGATGACGTGACACTGCCTTCGGACACTGCGCCTGAAATTATCAACGGTGAGCATGTCCTGAACATTCTTCTGGTAGGCACGGATAACGACGGCTCTTACAGAAGCCGCTCTGATTCCATGATTCTTTGTACCATCGATACGGAGAAAAAGACCCTGACTATGACCTCTTTCCTGCGGGATATGTACCTGAATATTCCTGGCTACGGAAAGCAGAGAATCAATGTGGCCTATATGGTTGGCGGTTTCCCCATGCTGTATGATACGCTCCGGGAGAGTTTCGGTGTGGTCGTGGATTATGGCGTGGAAGTGAACTTTAATTCCTTTACCGAGGTTATCGACCGGGTAGGGGGCGTGGACATTACCCTGACTTCGGCGGAAGCGTCCCATATGCGGGGAATGGGCTTCGATGTGCAGGAAGGCCTGAATCACATGGACGGCGTGACAGCTTTGGCCCATGCCAGAAACCGGACCACCGGCTATGACGGCGATTTCAGCCGGACCAGCCGCCAAAGAGCAGTATTGGAGGCTTTGTTTGAGAAGGCTTCCACCCAGGATGTAACCACCCTTATGGGACTGGTGGATGTGATGATTCCCATGGTGGTAACCGATATGTCCGACCAGGAGATTATCTCTGCAGCGACTACTTTGGCACCTATTATGGGCGAGCTGGAACTGGTAAGCCAGCGGGTTCCCGCAGACGGTACCTACCAGATGGCTATGATTGACGGCATGTCTGTACTGCTGCCGGACTTTGATGCCAACCACAAACTGCTTCAGGACACCATCGGACAAAGCTGAATTACTGAGTTTAGGGAAGCTCTGAATAAATTGGCAAGAGCTGGCAGCGTGAGATTTTTCGTCAGACAAAAGAATGGAAAACAGTGGAATACTGTATGTATTTCCTGTTTTTCATTCTGCGTGGATGGCGAAAAAGATAAGCTTTCCAGCCGCAGACGATTTATTCAGAGTTTCCTTAGTGCGGATAATCTGGAACATTTGATATGGAGGCGCAAGAGATGAGTGAAGCAAAGAAGCCCGGCTCCAAGAAGCGGGTGGCCCTGACCGTTGTTTGCATTATTCTGGCAGTGATTCTTGCAGCTGTGGTGGCAGTGACCATTTATGTGGAAGTCACCTTGGGGCGGATACGCAGACCCGACCAGCAGGAGACACTTTCCTCTGAACAGATAGAGAGCATTTTGAAGGAAACGGATCCCCATGATCCTGATTTTACCGGGCCTACTTACAATGAAGAAGATGTGACAGCGCCTGAAACAGCTCCCGAGATTCTAAACGGAGAGCATGTTATCAATCTTCTTCTGGTGGGAACGGATACCGACGGCTCCTATCGGGGACATTCTGACTCCATGATTCTTTGCACCATCGACACGGAGAAAAAAACCCTGGTTATGACCTCTTTCCTGCGGGATATGTATATGCCCATTCCGGGATATGGTCAAAGCGGCCATGCTCAGCAGCGAATCAATGTTTCCTATATGAGCGGCGGTTTCCCCATGCTGTATGATACCCTGCGGGAGAACTTTGGTGTGGTGGTGGACTACGGCGTGGAGGTGAACTTCAATTCCTTTGCGGAGGTCATCGACCAGGTAGGAGGCGTGGACATCACCCTGACGGCCAACGAAGCGGCCCACCTGCGGGGCAAGGGCTATGATGTTCAGGAGGGTCTGAACCACATGGATGGGGAGACGGCCCTGGCCCATGCCCGGAACCGTACCACCGGCGGCAGCGGCGATCTGGCTCGCAGCAGCCGGCAAAGAGCGGTGATTGAGGCCCTGATTGCCAAGGCAGTCAATATGAATGTGGGAAGCCTGTATAACTTAGTAAACGCTTTGATTCCTTTGGTTGTGACGGACATGACCAACGGGGAAATCATCTCTGCGGCAAAAGCCCTGGCTCCCATTGCCGGGGAGCTGGAGATTATCAGCCAGCGGATTCCTGCGGATGGAGCTTACCAGTTTGCAACCATCAACGGAAACGATATTATCTTGCCGGACTTTGATGCGGCCCGGAAGCTCCTCCAGGAGACCATCGGAAACACATAAAATGCAAAGATGCCGGAAGTCTTAAGACTTCCGGCATTTCAGCTTGTCAAAAAACTACCAAAACACCCTCATATCTGGTATAATACGGATATGGGGGTGTATTCATGGAACAATGGAGAAAAGATGCCCGGCGAGAGGCGGTAATAACAGACCTGGAAGCTCTGGTGCCGAAAGAGCATCTGCTTCGGAAAATCGAAAAGGTCATGGATTATGAGTGGTTGCATGAGAGGTTGGATCCGTATTACTGCCACGACAATGGTCGGCCTGGTACAGACCCGGTATGCACAGCGCAAAGAAACCATAGAGAGAGTCTTTGCGGATGCAAAAGAGAAGCACGCCATGCGATATACACACCACAGAGGTCTGGCCGCAGTCACAAGATGGGTCAGGCTGAAATATGCTGCCATGAATCTGAAAAAGCTGGCAAAATGGAGTTGGGAGAACTCCATTTTTTCCAAATATATTGTGCTATTTAACGCCTATATAGCCAACCCCCGGTTTTTGCATGGCAAAAACCGGGGGTTCTTTGACAGACTGGAGGGGCAAGCCGTTGGGCTTGCCCCTTTTGTAGTTTTATACAAAATTTTTGGATTACCCTTTGTTTTTTGACGGATTTCAAGTATAATAAAGAGTGCGAAACTATATACCAATAAACCTGCGGAGGAAAAATCCCATGATTACAGGCGCAATCAAAAATAAAGTAGATAAAATCTGGACAGACATCTGGGCAGGAGGCATTACCAACCCCCTGACGGTGATTGAGCAGTTGACCTACCTCATGTTTATCCGCTCCCTGGATGAAAAGGAGCTGGAAACAGAGGAGTTTGAGCATATGACCGGGGAGAAGATGGAGAAGATTTTTCCCCAGACCCCCACGGGCCAGTCCATGCGGTGGAGTAAATTCAAAAACAGCGATCCCCGGGAGATTTACGATGTGATTTCCCGGCGGGTATTTCCCGCCATCAAGAATATGCACCGGGGCCGCCTGCCGGATATTACGGAGCAGGGGGAGATGGTGGAGGCTGATGAGACCTCCGGCAGTGAGGAAAATACCGCCTTTGCCCGGTATATGCAGGATGCCATGTTCCTGATTCCCACCCCCCAGGTGCTGCAAAAAATCATCACCGGGCTGGAAGACCTGTACGAGCACGACATCAGCGACCTGGATATGCAGGGGGATTTGTACGAGTATATGCTGGGCAAGCTGGCCACCGCCGGGCAGAACGGCCAGTTCCGCACCCCCAAGCATATCCGGGAGATGATGGTGGAGCTGCTCCAGCCTACTCCCGAGGATACCATCTGCGACCCGGCCTGCGGCACAGCGGGCTTCCTGGTGTCCGCCTCAGAGTATATCCGCAAGCATTACGAGGACACCATGACACAGGAGCAGTGGGAGCATTTTTCCGGGGAGGCCTTCACCGGCTTTGACACCGACCGCACCATGCTCCGAATCTCTGCCATGAACCTGATGCTCCATTCCATCAGTCACCCGGAAATCGACTATAAGGACAGCGTTTCCAAGCAGAACGAAATCCGGGACAAGTTTACCCTGTGCCTGGCAAACCCGCCCTTCAAGGGCACGGTGGACGCCGAGAGCATAAACGACAACCTGAAAGCCGTGACCAATACCAAAAAGACGGAGCTTTTGTTTCTGGCGCTGTTTCTGCGGATGCTGAAAAAGGGCGGACGGTGCGCCTGCATCGTGCCGGATGGGGTGCTGTTCGGCTCCTCCAAGGCTCACAAGGCCATCCGTAAAGAGCTGGTGGAGAACCATCACCTCCGGGCGGTGATCTCCATGCCCTCCGGGGTGTTCAAGCCCTACGCCGGCGTTTCCACAGCGGTGCTGGTGTTCACCAAAACCGGTGCCGGCGGCACCGATCGGGTGTGGTTTTACGATATGCAGGCCGACGGCTTCTCCCTGGACGATAAGCGCAGCCCCCTGGATGATAACGACATCCCGGACATCATCCGGCGGTTCCACAATCTGGAGCAGGAGGCAGACCGGAAACGCACCGAAAAGAGCTTCCTGGTGCCCAAGCAGGAAATTGCCGATAACGACTATGACCTGTCCATCAACAAATATAAGAAGGTAGACTATGTACCGGTGGAATATCCCCCTACAGAGGAAATCCTGAAGGAACTCTATACCCTGGAAGCAGAAATCACTGCCGGCCTTAAAGAGTTGGAGGGGATGCTGTGATGGCGAGATTGGACGAATTTTGCTTGATTAACATGGGACAATCTCCTGATTCTTCCACATACAACGAAGCCAAAAATGGTCTTCCGTTTTTTCAAGGGAATGCTGATTTTGGTGAGCTTTATCCTATGGTTCGAATGTGGTGTACTGAACCTACCAAAATAGCACAGAAAGAAGATATTTTGATATCTGTGCGTGCGCCTATTGGAGCACTAAATGTAGCAAACTGTAAGTGTTGTATTGGACGAGGATTAGCTGCATTAAGAGTAAACGAGGATAAATGTGTTCAGAAATATTTGTGGTATGCCTTGTCGAATAAGGTTGACGAGTTGAATTCCAAGGGTACGGGAAGTACATTTAAAGCAATCAACAAGAAAATTCTTGCTGAAACGGAGATTCCTTTACCGCCCCTTGCCGAACAGCGCAAAATTGCGGCGGTGCTGGATAAGGTCAGCGACCTGATTGCCAAACGCCGCCAGCAACTGACCAAGCTGGATGAACTGGTCAAGGCAAGGTTTATGGAGATGTTTGGCAAATTAGAGTTTAACAACAATGCAACAACTATAGAAGAAATTTCTGAAATGGTAACTGTTGGAATTGCAAACTCAGCCACACATGCTTATGCTGCCGAAGGTATTGTATTGCTCAGAAATCAAAATATTAGGGAGAACTATTTAGATGATTCGGATTTGGTATACATTACCCCAGCCTTTGCAGATAAGTACAGGACCAAGGCATTGAAAGAAAACGATATATTGGTTACAAGAACAGGTTATCCAGGTATTGCCTGTTTAGTGCCTAAAAAATACATTGGATGTCAGACATTTACAACATTAATTCTACGTTTAAAAGAATCAATCGCTATTTTGCCTTCGTTTGTCTGCCATTACATAAATTCTAATTATGGAAAAAGCTTTGTAGAAGAAATGAAAGTTGGTGTGGCACAACAAAATTTTGGCGCAAAAGCATTAGGGAAAATGCCGATTTTCGTACCTCCAATTGAAAAACAAGTTGAATTTGTAACTTTTATAGATGAGATAGAAAAAATAAAAGTCTCCACCAGTCACAGTCTTGATAAGTTGGAAACATTAAAAAATGCACTTATGCAGGAATATTTTGGGTGAGGTGAACAAAATGAAAAATTCGCAATTTCGAATCCGGTTAACATTAGCACGTCCGTCTAGTGCAAAATATTTGAATGATCAGATTTTGGCGGGCAAAAGAAAAGGATATGTTGAATTTGCTATATATGTAAAAGATTCTAAGACATATTCCAATGTGTGTGCTCCCATTTCTGGTATTCTTGATCATTATAGGAGTCAAAATTTTGAATTTGAAATTGAATACGAAAATCCTAGAAGTTATGCTGCGCACACTTGCTTTGGCAATGCACAAGAAGTAGAAAAGGTAATCGATAAAGTAGGGCTTCAATATCCTTTTGATAAGGTGTGGACTTATTCTACATCAGAAGGTGTATGTACTCTAGTGGATGCCTATATGTTAGCACTGCGCCAGGCAGACATCGTTAGTGCTGGCGTGATTCAAAGTTTAGAATGGTGTCTCAATGAAACATTAGATAATACTTTGCAGCATTCTGGGATAGAACGTGGCTATGTGATGGCACAATTACACAAAAGTGCTACACAACTATCTGTATGTGTATTTGATACAGGCGTCGGGATTTATAATTCACTTAAGACATCAAAATATCATCCGGCAACACCATTAGATGCGATTACTCTGGCGTTACAAGAAAAAGTAACACGTGATGAAAAAATAGGGCAAGGCAATGGTTTATGGGGTTTTTCTGAATTAATTTCACATGCGAGAGGGAGGTTTGAGGTTGGTTCCGCCGGTTCAGTATACCGAAATAATAATCGAATTGTTACAACAATTCCCTCTGGACATTTGAATCTAGGAAAAAACTATGGTACTACTTTGATTGATTTCCAACTAAATTACTCTAATGAAATAAATGTAGTAAGTGCGCTTAATGGGTATAAGCCTATTGATCTATGGCTGGAAAATTTTGAAGCTGTAAACGGAGATATTATTATTTCAGTGGCAGAGCAATCTTCAGGTACAGGGACTAGAAAATCTGCAGAAAAATTGCGCACGATGGTGATGAATATTGTGCTCACTGAAAAGAAAAAGGTAATTTTAGATTTTGAAGGCGTCAATTTATTGAGTTCATCTTTTTCCGATGAACTGATTGGTAAAATTATAAGTAAGTATGGGTTCGTGTTTTTTATTAACTATTTTGACATTAAAAATTTAACTACATTTAATGCATCCATTTTAAACCGTTCAGTCCAGCAGAGAATGGCCCAGATGTATTATGATAGTTCAATTAAAGATGATCCAGACATTTAATAATTTACAATAAGAGGTTTTGTATGGATAATTTCAGCTTTCTCCAATCCAAACCGGAATATGCCCTTTTTGCCTCGGCCTGTGTGGAAGCGGAAAAAATCTATGCTTCCGCTCCGGCTCTGTGTGCGGTGGGGTGCCGGAAGGCTTTGGAGCTGGGGGTGAAGTGGGTATATGCGGCGGACAAGTCCATGCGGCTGCCTTACAAGGACAATCTCCAATCCCTTATCCATGAGCCTACCTTCCGGTTTGCCCTGGACAACGGCACCTGGGGCGCTTTGCCTTATATCGTGAAGCTGGGGAATCTGGCGGTACATACCCAAAAGAGCGTGGAGCCGGGGGATGCCCTGGCGGCGCTGCGGGGGCTTTTCCGGTTTGTGGAGTGGATTGACTACTGCTATGGTACGGACTATCAGGAGCGTACCTTTGACGAAGCCTTGATTCCCACAGAAAAGGTGGCGGTGGATACCGCAAAAACCGAAAGCCTTTTGGCGGAAAAGACCGCAGAAATCGAAGCCCTGCAAGCCCGCATCGCCCAGATGTCCGCCCAATACACTGCCCAGAAGGAAAAGCACCGGCAGGAGCGCACCTTTGGAGCCGAGGATCTGACGGAGTTTCAGACCCGGAAACGGTACATCGATGTGGATATGAAGGCCATGGGCTGGAAGTTTTCCGGCCCCGATGCAGATGTCCAGGAGGAGTACCCGGTGGAGGGCATGGCCGGGGTAGTGGGGCAGATGGGCTATTGCGACTATGTGCTCTTCGGCAAGGACGGTCTGCCCCTGGCGGTGGTGGAGGCCAAGCGAACAAGCCGTGACCCCAACATCGGCCGGAAGCAGGCGGTGTTGTACGCCGACTGTCTGGAACGGAAATTCGGACGGCGGCCCATGATGTTCACCACCAACGGCTTTGAAACCTATTTCTGGGACGACCGGACGGCCCCCCAGCGGAAGGTTTCCGGCATTTTCAGCCGGGAGGATTTGCAGAAGCTCATGAACCGCCGCACCGAGCGGCGGGATTTGGAGCAGATACCCATTGATGACAAAATCACCGACCGGTACTATCAGAAAGAAGCCATCCGGGCGGTATGCGCCCAGCTGGGGAAGGGCTTTCGGAAGCACCTTCTGGTGATGGCCACCGGCACCGGCAAAACCCGAACCGCCTCCAGCCTGACGGATGTCCTGAGCCGGGGCAGGTGGGTGACAAATATCTTATTCCTGGCAGACCGCACCGCTCTGGTAAAGCAGGCCAAGGACGATTTTAAGAATTATCTGCCGGAAATGTCACTGTGCAATCTTTGCTCCAACAAGGACGACCGGAATGCCCGGATCGTGTTTTCCACCTATCCCACCATTCTCAACGCCATTGACGATACCAAGTCCAAGGATGGACGGCAGCTCTTTACCCCCGCCCACTTTGACCTGATTATCATTGACGAAAGCCACCGCAGCATCTTCAAGAAATACCGGGCGATTTTTGAATATTTCGATGGGGTTCTGGTGGGCCTCACCGCCACCCCCAAAACCGATGTGGACCGGAACACCTACGACTTTTTCGAGATGGAAAGCGGCGTCCCTACCTATGCCTACGATTACGAAACGGCAGTGTATCAGGACCATGTGCTGGTACCCTATTACAACTATGAGGTCAAGACCAAGTTTTTGGAGGAGGGTATCACCTACGACCAGCTTTCCGAGGAGGACAAGGAACGCTATGCCGACGATTTTGTGGAGGACGGTATGCTGCCGGACTTCATTCCCTCGGCGGCGCTGAATCAGTTTGTGTTCAACGAGACCACCGTGGACACGGTGCTCCAGGACTTGATGGAGCGGGGTATCCGGGTGGCTGGCGGAGACCGGCTGGGGAAAACCATCATCTTTGCCCAGAACAAGCGCCATGCAGAATTCATCTGCCAGCGGTTCAACAAGCTCTATCCCCAGTACAACGGCACCTTTTCCCAGCGGGTCATCTGTGACGATGCCTACGCCCAGACCGTGATCGACGATTTCAAGCAGCCGGAAAAAGCCCCCCATATCGCCGTCTCCGTGGATATGATGGACACCGGCATCGATGTGCCGGAGTGTGTCAATCTGATATTTTTCAAGAAAGTCCGCTCCAAGGCAAAGTTCTGGCAGATGATTGGCCGGGGAACCCGGCTGTGCAAGGGGCTTTCCTGCATAGACCAGATTGACGGCGACTACACGGACAAGCGCCGCTTCCTGATTTTCGACTATTGCGGAAATTTTGAGTATTTCCGAGAGCACAAGGAAGGCTATGAGGCAAGACAGACCAAAACCTTGTCGGAGAATATCTTTGGCAAGCAGGTGAAGATCCTCATGGCTTTGCAGGAAAGCGCCTTCGCCGGGGCAGACTATCAGTCCTGGCGGCAGGAGCTGGCGGAAGGCTGCCATCAGCAGGTGCTGGCCCTGAACCGGGAGCTGATTGCCGTAAAGCTGCGGCTCCAGGCGGTGGAAAAATATCAGAAGCCGGAGGCCTTCCAGTCCCTGAGCGAGGGGGACAAGTCCCAGCTTCTGTCCGAGATTGCGCCGTTGGTCCAGTTGGAGGATACGGATGAATTTGCCAAGCGGTTTGATAACTTTATGTACGGCCTGATGCTGTACCACACGGAAAAGCAGCCTGCTTTCCGGTATGCCAAAAAGCAGCTCCAGGATACGGCGGCCCTTTTGGAGCGTAAGGTGAGCATTCCCCAGGTTCAGGAGAAGCTGCCCCTGATTCGGGAGATTCAGCAGGAAGCCTTCTGGGAAGCGGAGGATATTCTGCTGTTTGAGCAGGTTCGCCGGCAGCTGCGGGCGTTGATTCGCTTCCTGGACGAGGGAAGCCAGTCCGCCCGGACGATTATCACCAAGCTGTCCGACCCGGTGATTGACCGCCAGGAGGGGGCACTTCTGGATGCCGCCTATGATTTTGAGGATTACCGGGCCAAGGTGAACCGCTATGTCAACGAGCACGGGGACACCCTGGCCATCTACAAGCTGACCCACAACATCCCCTTGTCCATGGGAGATTATCAGGAGCTGGAGCGGGTACTCACCCAGGAGCTGGGAAGCAGGGAGGACTATCAGCGGGAGTTTGGGGACACCCCCTTCGGCCTGCTGGTTCGGAAAATTGCAAAGCTGGACCACGAGGCCGCTATGGCTGCCTTCTCCGCCTTCATAAACGACCAGTCCCTGAATCAGAAGCAGATTGCCTTTGTCCATAAAATCATCAACCATATCGAGCTGAACGGCTATATGGAAAATGTCTCCGATCTGACAAAACCGCCTTTTGACAAGCCCATCAGCTTTATCAAGCTGTTTGATGCCAAAACCCGGTCAACCCTGATGGACACCATCAATCAGGTGCGGGACAACGCTGTTCAGATTACGGCCTGATAACTGCCACTTGTTTGCATTTAGAGAAGGGGAGGGAAATCAATGAAGCCCTGGATATACCCGGATTTTTCCAACGGGGTAGGCAATATCTCTGCAACCTTAGCGGAGTTTCTCCGTGCTCCCAATCAGAACCCGGTGCTGCCTGTTTTGCAGGAGGCTCTTTCCCGGGATTATAAAAATGTGGTCTACCTTTGCTTTGATGGGCTGGGAATTTATCCCATGGAGCGGGGGCTGGGGAAAAATGATCTGCTGAGGAAACACACCGTGCAGGTTCTCACCTCCACTTTTCCCTCTACCACCACCAACGCAACCCGCACCCTGATGACCAACCGGCTGCCTTTGGAGCATGGCTGGTTCGGCTGGAGTCTTCATTTTCCCAAGCTGGGACAGAATGTGGACATCTTCCTCCGCCGGGATTCTATGACCCAGGAGCGGGTGCGTCCCCAGGATTACCCCATAGACCAGGGGACGTATTACTTTGATCAGAGTCAGACGGAGCGGCACATTCACACGGTTTTTCCGGACTATATCCCCGTAACAAACCGAAAAGGAAACCGGACTTTCCGTACCCTGGGGGAATTCTGGCAGGCCCTGGAGGAAAGCTGCCGGGAGGCGGGCCCTGGTTTTGTCTACGGCTATTGCCCGGAGCCGGACGCCGTCATGCACCAGCAGGGGGTATCCAGTCCCCAGGCCCGGGAGGTCATGGGGGAGATTTCCAGGGGAATCCAAAACTTTCTGAAAACTGTGAAGGACACCCTGCTGATTGTGTCGGCAGACCATGGGCAGGTGGATATTGCAGGATATGTAGACCTGTATGGAGACGAAAAGCTCATGGGTATGCTGAAAACCTATCCCTTCCTGGAAGCCCGAGCCCCGGCTTTTCTGGTAAAGCCTCAGTACCGCCGGGAGTTTGAAAGCTATTTTCAGGAGAAGTACGCCCGGGACTTCCAGCTTTTTGCCTCGGAACATCTCATTGAACAGGGCGTGTTTGGAGAGCGGGGAAGCATGGGCTATCTTTTGGGGGATTACATCGCCCTGGGAACCTACACCCATAAAATCGCCCTGCTGACGCCCCATAGCAAACGCTTCAAAGGTCACCACACCTCCATGACGGAGGAAATGGAAGTGCCTCTGATTCTTTTGGAAACTTAAGGAAACTCTGAATAAATCGTCTGCGGCTGGATAGCGGATCTTTTTCGCCATCCATGCAGAATGAAAAACGGGAAATACATACAGTATTCCGCCGTTTTCCATTCTTTTGTCTGACGAAAAATCCCTCGCTACCAGCTCTTGCCTATTTATTCAGAGCTTCCTTAAAAAACAAGGCGCAGGTTTTTTCAAAACCTGCGCCAATTATTTAACCAGGAAATCCCAGCAGCAGGGAAACCAGGGTGCAAACCACCAGGCTCAGTCCGCCAGTCGCAATCCAGCGGCTGCGGCGTTTTTTCAGCTCCTGGGTAAGATGCAGATATCCCAGGATTAAACCACCATCCAAAATGGTTATAATACCGGTTATAAGCTTCAGAGCTTTCACACCGGTGCCGGCAAACACAAGGTATAGAACAAAAAAAGCCAGACCTGCCAGCAGGGCATAGGTCATAATCCGTTCCATTTCCCGATAACGATTTCTGCGCTGCGCCATACGTGCACCTCCACCAAATAGCATAGTCTATTTATAGCACATTCTGGGGAAAATTGCAATCCCTTTCCGTTTTCATAGAGGAATGGGTAAATTTTTTGCAAATACTTGCAGTTTTAACCGCTTCCTGCTATAATGTTACCAACTATGTGTATGGATTAAAGGAGTACCCATGTCAGAACCGAAATACCGGCTGGAAGGGATTGTGCATACCCGGGATGAATCCATGGAGGACTTTGAGGGGCCTCTGGATGTTATCTTCCTGCTGTTGAGCAAGAATAAAATTGATATTGAGGATGTATCCATTACCGCTATTTTGGAGCAGTACCTGGCCTATCTGGATGAAATGAAGCGGCTGGATATGGAGATTGCCAGCGAATTTATCACCATGGCGTCCCACCTGATGCTGATTAAGACCAAAATGCTTCTATCCTCGGCGGAGGCTGCGGAGGCGGAAACAGAGCTGGATTTGCTGCGTCAATCCCTGCTGGAGCGGCGCCGCCGGGAGGCCATGGACCAGATTCGCATTGCCATCACCCTTCTGGAGCCCCGGAACGAAATCGGCAGAAGTATGTTTACCAAGCAGCCGGAGCCCCTGAAACGGGATGGCACCTACCGGTACCGCCATGAGCCGGAGGACTTGCTCCGGGCGCTGGACGAGATTTCCCAGCGGAACCAGCGGCGTTTGCCGCCTCCCACCGCCAACTTCAAGGGAATCGTAGGCAAGGAGCCCTACCCGGTGGCAAAGAAATCCGGCCAGCTTCTCCGTCGCCTGATTCTGCGGGGTGTAGAGCGGCTGAAAAACCTGTTCCGGGGAAATCGTAGCCGGTCGGAGATTGTGGCTACTTTCCTGGCGATTCTGGAGCTGTGCAAAACCAACTCCGTAACCCTGGAGGACGATGTGTCCGGTGAAAACCCCAATGTCCGCCTGATCAAGGCACCGGAGCAGACTGAGAAGGAGCATTCTTAATGGACCAGACAGAATTACAACGTGCAATCGAGGCTATCCTGTTTGCTGCAGGAGAAAGCGTGGAAATCTCCCGCCTGGCTATGGCCCTGGAAACGGATGAGAAGGAAATCCGGGAGGCTGCGGATGCCCTGGCTGACCAGCTGGCCTTTGACCGCCGGGGAATCCGGATTCTCCGGCTGGAAAACAGCTATCAGATGGTGTCCTCTCCCCAAATGGCGGACTTCATTACAAAAGCCCTGGAAACCCGGAAGCCCCCCAAGCTCTCCGCTTCCCAGCTGGAGACCCTGACCATTGTTGCCTATTATCAACCGGCTACCAAGGCCATGGTGGAGCAGATCCGGGGCGTGGACAGCAGCTATTCCATCTCCGGGCTTTTGAACAAGAAGCTGATTCAGGAGGCCGGCAGACTGAATGTCCCCGGCCGTCCTATCCAGTATAAGACAACCCCCAATTTCCTGAAAACCTTTGGCCTTACCTCCCTGGAGGAGCTGCCGGAGATTGAGAAGGTGAATCTGGGCGAGCCGGTGATACCGGAGGAGGAAGGGGAAGAACCTGCAAAGGAGGGCTAAGGAATGCTTTGGCTGATTATCCCCGGGATTTTGCTTTTGCTGTGCCTTTTGCCTCTGGGAATCGGCGCTGTATACGGAAAGCAGGGTCCAAAGGTTTATCTCATTATCTGGAAGGTTAAAATCCCCCTGTACCCCCGTAAGCCCAAAAAGGAAAAAACGCCGGAAAAACCCATCAGACACAAAAATAAACAGGAAACGCTCCTGCCAAAGGGGAAAACACCTCCCAAAGCGGCAAAACAGGAGCCTTCCCCGGCAAAAGACAAAAAGCCTTCCGAAGAAGCCAAGCAGGAAGAAGATGCCCCGTGGGATTATGAAAAACTCAAATCCATTCTGCATCTGATTGTCCCTTTCCTGGGAGATTTGCGGCGGAAAATCCGCATCACCCGGCTCCAGGGGTATCTGCTTCTGGCAGGAGGCGATCCCTGTGACCTGGCGGTGAACTACGGAAGAGCCTGGGCGGCCCTGGGAAACCTACAGGCACTACTGAACCGGGCATTTGTAATCAAAAAGCAGGATTTGCAGGTAGGCTGCGATTTTGCCGGAGATAACACATTGTTCTATGGAAGAGCAGATATTACCATAACCCTGGGACGGCTTCTGAGCCTTGTCCTGCGCTATGGTTGGAAATTGCTGAAAAGCAACAAAATGAAAAAGGCGGTGGAATGAAATGAGCCAGAATTTACCCAATATGTTGGATAAAACCATTACCAAAATCCGCGAAATGCTGGATTCCAATTCCGTGGTGGGCGACCCCATCACCGTGGGGGATAATGTCACCCTCCTGCCCATTTCCAAAATCAGTGTGGGAATCGGCGGGGGCGGCTCTGACTTTTCCAGTAAGGTCCCTAACAAGGAAAATCCCTTCGGCGGCGGCGTGGGCGCCGGTGTCCGGGTGACTCCGGTGGCATTCCTCATTATCAAGGACGGCAGCGTGCGGATGGTTCCTGTCACGGCACCTGCCAATACCACCGCAGACCGGATTGTGGAGCTGGTGCCGGAAACCCTGGACAGAATCGCGGATTTTATCGATTCCAGAAAGAAAAACCAGGAATAAGGGAAAATCCCGGGGACAAACTATCCCGGGGTGATGAACTTGAAACGAATATTTGCAGGGGTGGCGGTCGGAATTCTGGCTGCCATCTTGTTTCTGCCGGTAAAGGCCGGGGCAATCTCTGCTGAGTGTGCCATTTTGATTGACGCCCAAACCGGGCGGGTGCTGTATGAAAAGCAGGCAGAGGAAAAGAGCCTCATTGCCAGCACCACCAAGATTATGACGGCGCTGGTAATCTGCGAGCAAACCAACGTTCTGGACCGGGTGAAAATTCCCAAAGAGGCCGTGGGCATCGAGGGCTCTTCCATGTACCTGAAGGAAGGGGAAGTGCTGACGGTTCAGGAGCTGCTTTACGGACTGATGCTCCAAAGCGGCAACGATGCTGCTGTGGCTCTGGCCATTTATTGCGGCGGCACGGTGGAGGGCTTTACAGAGCTGATGAACGACAAAGCCCACCGGCTGGGGATGACCCAGTCCCACTTCGCCAATCCCAACGGCCTGGACAGCCCGGGAAATTACTCCACTGCCCGGGATATGGGCATTCTTACGGCCTATGCCATGCAGAATCCCATTTTTGCCCAGACCGTCAGCACCAAAACCATTACCATCGGTGAGCGGTGCCTGCGGAACCATAACAAGCTCCTTTGGCAGCTGGAGGGGGCAAATGGGGTAAAGACCGGCTATACCAAGGCAGCGGGCCGGATTCTCATATCCAGCGTGACCCGAATGGGACGGCAGTTGATTGCTGTCACCTTCAATGCCCCTGACGATTGGCAGGACCATAAAACCCTGATTGAGGACGGATTCTCCCGATTTACGGTACAGAAGCTAATCCGCCAGGGGCAGACCCTGGGGCAGCTGGAGTTGGCAGGAGGACAGGAAACGTCTGTGGATTTGATTGCGGCAGAGGACTTTTCCTATTCCCTGGCCCAGGGGGAACGGGTGACCATCTCCCTGCCGGAGGCGGGCTTTGCTTATGCCCCGGTGGCAGAGGGGCAGGAGGCAGGCTTTGCCCACATTCTGGTGGACGGTACCGCTGTGGCAAAGGTGCCTTTGGCGTACGGGGCTACCATTGAGCGAGCAGATTAAGAAAGGAGCCGGGGCATGGAAGAACGGATACAGAAAATCATGGCCAGCCGGGGGGTAGCCTCCCGCCGTGCCTCGGAGGAACTGATTTTGCAGGGACGTGTCACCTGCAATGGACAGGTCTGCGGCCTGGGCGACCGGGCAGATCCGGAGAAAGATACCATTCTGGTGGATGGGAGACCCCTCCCATCCACGCCGGATGCAATTTACATTTTGCTGCATAAGCCCAGAGGCTATGTAACCACCCTGTCCGACGAAAAAGGCCGGAAAAACGTCTCCCAGCTGGTTTCCGACTGCCCCCAGCGGGTATACCCGGTGGGACGGCTGGACATGGATTCTGAGGGGCTGCTCCTTCTGACCAACGATGGGGAACTGGCCAATCACCTGATGCACCCCAGCCATGTGGTGGATAAGGTGTACCAGGTGTGGGTGCAGGGCTTCTCCCCGGAGGGATTGGAAAGATTGTCCCAGCCCATAGAGCTGGACGGCTACCGAATACGAAAACCGGCTGTAAAGTGCCAAAAAAGAACCGGAGACAAAGCACTGCTGCAAATTACCATCCACGAAGGCCGCAACCGGCAGATTCGCCGGATGTGCGCCATCGCCGGAATGGAAGTGCAGCGCCTGAAGCGAATCCGGGAGGGGAGCCTATCCCTGGGGCAGCTGCCTCTGGGAAAATGGCGGTACTTAACAAAAGAAGAAGTGCAGGCCCTTCAGGGCTGATTTGCGGGGAAATGAATTGGAGAGATACATATGAAAGAGGATTTTCTTGCATTGTTGCAGGCCAGATACCCGAAACTGTCCAAAGGACAGCGGGCAATCGCCGACTTTTTAACAGAATCCTTTGATAAGGCTGCCTTTATGACAGCCAACAAGCTGGGCAGAGCCACAGGGGTTTCCGAGTCCACGGTGGTGCGTTTTGCTACCGAGCTGGGCTATGAGGGCTATCCCGGAATGCAGAAGGCCATGCAGGAATCGGTGATGAACCGGTTGACCTCCGTCCAGAGAATGGAGGTGGCCAACGACCGGATGGGCCATACGGACCCGGTGACCTCCGTGCTCCAGTCGGACATGGATATGCTTCGCCAGACCTGTGAATCCGTGGACAGGGAGGCCTTCCGGGCTGCGGTGGAGAAGATTCTGGGAGCCCGGCGGATTTATGTGGTAGGTTCCCGATCCGCTTCCGCTCCGGCATCCTTTTTGTCCTATTATCTGAACTATATGTTTGACGACATCCACACGGTCACCGGCTCCGGCTTCAGCGAAATGCTGGAGCGGATTGCCAAAATCGGCCGGGAGGATGTGGTGATTGCCTTCAGCTTTCCCAGATACTCCTCCTCCACCATCAAGTGCGTCCAGTATTGCCGGGGGGCAGGGGCCACGGTGATTGGCATTACCAACAGCAAGCTCTCTCCTCTGGCGGAGTACTGCGATTTGGTGCTGCTGGCCAAGAGCAATATGCTGTCTTTGGTGGATTCCCTGGTGGCACCCTTGAGCCTGGTGAACGCCCTGATTGTGGCCCTGGCCACAGCCCGGGAGGAAGCCCTGGCAAACACCCTGGATATGCTGGAAAAAATCTGGCAGGAGAATAACATCTACGAAAGGCGGGCTGACCAGATATGAGGTATGACGGCATCGTCATCGGCGGCGGCCCTGCTGGAATGTTTGCAGCCATTGTGGCGGCTCAGAGGGGGCAGAAGGTTCTGCTTCTGGAGCGGAACGACCGGCTGGGGAAAAAGCTCCTCATTACCGGAAAAGGCCGGTGCAATGTGACCAACCACTGCTCCGCCCAGGAGGTGCTGGCAAATATTCCCAGAAACGGAAAATTTCTGTATAGCGCTATGGAGAAGTTTTCGCCGGAGAGAATCGAGGCTTTTTTTGAGGAGCACCAATGCCCCTTGAAGGTGGAGCGGGGCAACCGGGTGTTTCCTGTTTCCGACCGCTCCGCTTCCATCCTGGACTGCCTGAAAACCCAGCTGGGAAAAGCCGGTGTCCATGTGGAGCACCATCGGGTGCTGGAGATTCTCCAGGAGGAGGGCACGGTCACCGGGGTAAGAACCCAAGGTGGCACATACTCTGCCCGGTGGGTGATTCTGGCTACCGGCGGCCTTTCCTATCCCACCACCGGCTCCACGGGGGACGGCTATAAAATGGCGCAAGCCCTGGGGCATACCATTACCACCACGGAAGGCTCCCTGGTGCCTCTGGAAACCGCCGGGGACATCTGCCGGCGGATGCAGGGGCTGAGCCTTCGTAATGTAGGAGTGAAACTGGTAAACGCCAAGGGCAAGGTCCTCTATAAGGACTTTGGGGAGCTGCTCTTTACCCATTTTGGGGTTTCCGGCCCCACGGTTCTCAGCGCCAGCGCCCACCTGAAAGGGGAGGGGTGCCGCCTCCTTCTGGATTTGAAGCCCGCTCTGGAGGAAGGGAAGCTGAATGACCGGATTCTCAGGGACTTGGAGATGTACCGGAACCGCACAATGGAAAATGCCCTGACGGATCTTCTGCCCCGCTCCATGATTCCCGTGGTGCTGGATATGCTGGAAATTCCCCGGGAGCTTCAGGCCAATTCCCTGAAAAAGCAGCAGCGAAGAGCCCTGGTGGATTTACTGAAAGCCTTCCCAGTGGAGGTTGTGGGAAAGCGCCCGGTGGCGGAGGCCATCATCACCTCCGGGGGCGTGAAGGTCTCAGAGGTAGACCCCAAAACCATGGCTTCCAAGAAGGTTCAGGGGCTTTATTTTGCAGGAGAGATTCTGGATTGCGACGCCTACACCGGGGGCTTTAACCTGCAAATCGCCTGGGCCACGGCTTACGCAGCGGCTATGGGTGTTTCCGGGAATTTTAGTTGACAGAACGAGAAAAATGTGGTATTTTCTATCTGTTAAAAGCGCAGATGGGGAGTTTTCCTTGGAAAAGGATTGCAGAGAGCGTGGGGCCGGTGAAACCACGCACCGATTCCATGGAATTGTCGCCCCGGAGCTTCTTTCCTGAAATCCAGTAGGGAAGGACGGTTGGGCTCGTTACCGCCTGATGAGTGCCCGCTTTGCGGGAATTCAGGTGGTACCGCGGAAAGTATTTTTCGCCCTGAGCAAATTTTGCTCAGGGCTTTTTATTTTGAAAAGGAGTGTTTTTTATGGCGAAGGAACTGCCGAAGGTTTACGAACCCCAGCAGGTAGAAGCGGAAATCTATAAAATGTGGGAGGACAACGGGTACTTCCGTCCCACGGAGCAGGAAGGGGCCAAGCCCTTTACCATCGTTATGCCGCCCCCCAATGTCACCGGTCAGCTGCACATGGGTCACGCCATGGACGCCACCTTGCAGGATACCTTGATTCGGTTCAAGAGAATGCAGGGTTACAGCGCCCTGTGGGTTCCCGGTGTGGACCACGCAGGCATCGCCACCCAGATCAAGGTGGAAGAGGAGCTGCGGAAAGAGGGCCTGACCCGGTACGACCTGGGCCGGGAGAAGTTCCTGGAGCGGGTCTGGGACTGGAAGCACAAGTTCGGCAACCGGATTGTGGAGCAGCAGAAGAAGCTGGGTGCCTCCTGTGATTGGGAGCGGGCCCGGTTCACCATGGACGAGGGCTGCTCCAAGGCAGTGCGGGAGGTGTTTGTCTCCCTGTACGAAAAGGGCCTCATCTACAAGGGCAGCCGGATTATCAACTGGTGCCCCCACTGCGTCACCGCTTTGAGCGATGCAGAGGTGGAATACGTGGACAAACCCGGCCACCTGTGGCACATCCGTTATCCCCTGGCTGATGGCACCGGTGAGGTCATTGTGGCTACCACCCGTCCCGAGACCATGCTGGGCGATACCGGCGTGTGTGTCAACCCCAACGACGAGCGCTACACCGCCATTGTGGGCAAGAAGGTGATTCTGCCCCTGGTGAACAAGGAAATTCCCGTGGTGGCAGACGACTACGCAGAGATGGACTTTGGTACCGGCTGCGTGAAGATGACCCCTGCCCACGACCCCAACGACTTTGAGGTGGGCCTGCGCCACAACCTGGAGGTAATCCGGGTGCTGGACGATAACGGCAAGGTCAACGCCTACGGCGGCAAGTATGAGGGAATGGACCGCTACGAGGCCCGAAAGGCCATTGTGGAGGATTTGAAGGAGCAGGGCTACCTGGTGGAGGTGGAGGACTACTCCCACAATGTGGGCACCTGCTACCGCTGCCATAACGATGTGGAGCCCATTATCTCTGCCCAGTGGTTCGTGAAGATGAAGCCCCTGGCGGAGGAAGCCATCCGGGTGGTAAAGGAAGGGGAGACCAAGTTCGTTCCTGAGCGCTTCTCCAAGACCTACCTGAACTGGATGGAAAATGTCCGGGACTGGTGTATCTCCCGGCAGCTGTGGTGGGGCCACCAGATTCCTGCCTGGACCTGTGCCGACTGCGGACACATTACCGTGTCCCGGGAGGATGCCTGCAAGTGCGAAAAGTGCGGAAGCACCCACATCGAGCGGGACCCGGACGTGCTGGATACCTGGTTCAGCTCCGCTCTGTGGCCCTTTGAGACCCTGGGCTGGCCGGAAACTACGGAGGATTTGAAGAAGTTCTACCCCACGGATGTGCTGGTCACCGGCTATGACATTATTTTCTTCTGGGTTGCCAGAATGATTTTCTCCGGCTGCGAGCATACCGGCAAGACCCCCTTCCACACCGTGCTGATTCACGGCCTGGTCCGGGACGACAAGGGCCGGAAGATGAGTAAGTCCCTGGGCAACGGCATTGACCCCCTGGAGATGATTGAAAAGTACGGCTGCGATGCCCTGCGGATGAACATGGTCACCGGCAACTCTCCCGGAAACGATATGCGCTTCTATGTGGAGCGGTGCGAGGCCATGCGGAACTTTGCCAATAAGCTGTGGAACGCCAGCCGTTATGTGCTGATGAACCTGGGTGAGGATGCAAAGAACAGCCTGCCTGCCCTGGATGCACTGACCATTGCAGACAAGTGGGTGCTGTCCAAGCTGAACCGGCTGATTGCAGAGGTCACGGAGAACCTGGAAAAGTACGAGCTGGGTGTTGCTGTGCAGAAGGTGTACGACTTCCTGTGGGACACCTACTGTGACTGGTATA
>ERZ1643251.180-NODE-180-length-109782-cov-28.886199_pt1 | contig 109782 bp, 87 predicted proteins | sample MGYA00579261_ERZ1643251 | MGnify/ENA primary metagenome ERZ1643251 (study PRJEB29033, sample SAMEA4952267) | chicken gut metagenome | biome: Broiler Chicken; feature: Gastrointestinal Tract; material: Caecum | place: Ireland | collected 2018 | study: Broiler... | reverse complement strand
TAGTGTTATAGACTTATCTTTGTCTATGTATTAAATTTCCACCCAGATAAGGTGGACACCTTATAATCGCAAGTCAAGGGAGCATGCGTGCGATTGGCGTTCGCTTCGCTCGGCAGCAAGGTGGTGCTCTAACCGGCTGAGCTACAATTCATCGGCTTAGTGTTATAGACTTATCTTTGTCTATGTATTAAATTTCCACCCAGATAAGGTGGACACCTTATAATCGCAAGTCAAGGGAGTATGCGTGCGATTGGCGTTCTCTTCGCTCGGCAGCAGGGTGATGCGAAAGCCGTACTATGCCTATTCTATCAAATATTTAATCTTTTTGTTATAATTTTAATTGCAGTTAAATGACGCTTTATACATTATTAACTCAATCTCAGCGAGTATAATACATAATTTGTATTATGTCAAGCGTTTTTAATTAATTATCTTGCCGACTTTAATATATTCCAAATTATTTTATGAAAGAGAACAAGCTTAATTTGCTCTTTGCAACAAGTAATTTTACAAAATTTAAAAAGTTGCAACGAAAATAATTATAAAGTTAGTAATAAAAAAATAAGCTGCATCAGTTATTTAAAAAAATGATTGTTATAATCGAATATATGCTTTAAAAAATAGTTTTATTAAAAATGCCACAATAAGAAACTTATATTTTAATAGAAATCCATCTGAATAAATTTGTTTTTTATTGAAAACCCAAAAGTAAATTATGATTTTTGTTATATAAAATGCATTTGTTTTTAAAAAATTATATAAACCGTAATTTAACTTTACAAAAACGGTAAATTAAAACATTGTAAAGATATTTAAACTATAATGAAAAAATTAAGCAAAGTCTGCAAGTTTTATGATAAACTTATGTGATTAAATTTTAAAAAAAATTTTTAAACAATAAAAAAATTTTGAAAAAATATAAATAGATGCTAATATATACTATAGTGGGAGAGAAAATGATAGAGTTAAGAAATATTTGTTATGAACATGACGGAAAACAAATATTGAAAAATATAAATTTAAAATTTAATAATGAAATTACAGTTATAACTGGGCCAAATGGCGCTGGGAAAAGTACACTTGCTAAAATTATCATGGGAATAATAAAGCCTACAAGTGGAAGCGTATTGTATAATGACCAAGACATTACAGATTTTTCAATAACACAGCGAGCAAAAATAGGGTTTAGTTATTCTTTTCAGCAACCAGTTAAGTTTAAGGGGTTGAGAGTGTGTGACATCTTGAGAATTGCAAACGCAAAAAAGGATGTTGCGTTAAGCAAATATTTAAAAAGTGTTGGATTGTGTTCAAGAGAATACATGACAAGAGAATTGAGTGGAGATTTAAGTGGAGGAGAACTTAAAAGAGTAGAAATAGCAACCGTTTTAGCACGCAATACACAAGTTAATATTTTTGACGAACCAGAAGCAGGAATAGACCTGTGGAGTTTTGGTAATTTGGTTGAAACATTTTCGAAATTTCAAAAAGAAATTAACGGAATTTTTATTATGATTTCACATCAAGAAAAAATGATTAATCTTGCAAACAAAATTGTGTTATTGAATGCTGGCCAAGTTGAAAAATTAGGCAAAAAAGAAGAAATTTTGCCATTTTTATCAAATGCAAATAAATCATGCAAAGGTTGTGGGGTGTAGAATGGAGCAAAAAGAACTATTAAACATTGTAACTGACAATGCTGAATATATAGGCGCGTACAATATAAGGGTTAATGGTAAACTATTAGAGAGAAGTACAAATGAGTTTGTTGATATTGTTTCCAAGAAAGACAAAGACGGAATAGATATTATTGTTAAGGACAACACAGTAAACCAAACAATTTTAATTCCAGTTATTTTAACAAAAGGAGAAATTACTGATAAAGTTTACAACGATTTTTATATTGGAAAAAATTGCGATGTAAAAATTATTGCGGGATGTGGTGTTGATAACTGTTCGTCATGCACTTCTCAACATGATGGCATACACAGTTTTTATGTTGACCAAAACAGCAAAGTAAAATATATTGAAAGACATTATGGGCATGGTGATGGAAGTGGGAAAAAAGTTTTAAATCCCATTACAAACATAACTTTGGGAGAAAATAGCACAATGGAAATTGCAACCGTTCAAATTGAAGGAGTGGACGAAAGTTTAAGAATAACTAACGCCACTTTAAATGACAATTCAAGTTTGGCAATTAATGAAAAAATATTGACAGCAAAAAATCAAATAGCCAAAAGTGAATTTAATGTTTTTCTTAATGGAACAGATTCTAAAGCAAAAGTTAGTTCCAGAGTTGTTGCCAAAGACGATAGTTGCCAATATTTTAATTCTAACGTTGAAGGTAATAGCGTGTGTTTTGCACATGTGGAATGTGATGCAATCATTGTTGGAAATGCAAAAGTTAGTTCGGTGCCAAAGATTGTTGCAAATAATCCCAATGCTTCATTGGTTCATGAAGCAACTATTGGAAAAATTGCTGGCGAACAATTTTTGAAATTGTTAACATTGGGACTTAGTGAAAGCGAAGCAGAAAAAGAAATATTAGAAGGCTTTTTAAAATAAATTTAAATTGCACTTTATTTGTTTTGTAAAAAAAATGCAGTTTGTTATAATAAATGAGGAGGAATTTATGAAGATTGAAATAGTTGAAAGAAATTATGACGTTGGTGTTAGGCTTAGAACTTTAATTGAAAAGAAGGTTGAAAAATTGTCTAGATATTTTAACGACAACGCAACAGCTAGAGTTGTTTGTGCCATGGAAGGAAAAAGATTTAAACTTGAACTAACAGTGTCTAACAAAGGCAATATATATAGAAGTGAAACGTATGGAGAAAACATGTATGAAAACATAGATGTGGTTTTGCCAAAAATTGAACGACAAATTATTAAATACGCTTCAAAAAACAGGGAAAAACTTAGAAAGGGTGCAATGGATGTGCCAACATATGAATATTTAGAAGAAAAGCCAAAAGAAATTGAAAAAGAAATATACAAAAGAAAAACTTTTGATTTGGATCCAATAACTGTTGAAGATGCTAAAGAATATTTAGAAAACATCGAACACGATTTTTATGTGTTTTTAAATGCTGAAACAGGAAAGGTGAATGTATTGTACAACAGGAAAGACGGAGAATTGGGTTTAATAGAGTGTAAATATTAATAAAAGTAATTTTTATATATAAATGGGAATACTCTTCTTATGGGAGAGTATTTTTTATGAAAGCAACTAAGATATTTTTAAAAATTTTTATAGGTGTATTTCTTTTCATTTTAACGGCTTGCGACTTGGGAGAACACGCCATTACTGTATTTATGGTTGATGTAAGTCAAAAAGGGACCAATGTATACACGATTAATGTATCTTATCAAGAAGAAGAAAACTACAAAAATTTAGGCACTGATATATTAATTGCAAGCAATGTTGAGAATTTAGAAATAAACATTAAAAAAGAATACGAAGATTCAATAAAAATAATGATACTAGAAAAAAATAAATTTTACAGTTTATCAAAACTTTTTTGTGAAGCCAAAGGTAAAAATACAGAATATAATCAATATAAAAATGCTTTAAATACTACTTTTATGCTTAGTGCTAATAAATCTTCAACAGTTTCGTTAAAAGCTGTAGTAGGAGACTTAACTGAAAATAAAAGCATGATTTACAACACATTTGACATTTCAAAAGTGTTTGAGCTTGCGATTAAGTAAATTAAATACTAAAAAAAGATTGAAAAAAAACAAAATATAAGTTATTATCATCTTAAGGGTGAAAAAATGATAGAAATAAAAAATCTTTATCTTAAATACATACGAGAATACTATGCGCTTTGTGACATAAATTTAAAAGTGCAAAAAGGAGAAAGTTTGGCGCTTATTGGCGATGAGGGAAGTGGTAAAACCACTCTTTTAAGAGTGCTTGCTAAATTGGAAAAATACGATAGGGGAGAAATTTATTTAAAAGAAATAAATTTAAAAAAAATAGATTTTAAAAATGATGTAAATTTAGGATATGTTCCACTAAAACCAGTATTTTTAGAAAATAAAACTGTATATGAAAATCTTAAATATGTTTTGCAGGAACGCAAAGTTAAGGAAACAGATATCGAAAATTTAGTTGACAACGCACTTATTGAATATAATCTAGAAAGATATAGAGAGCAAAAAGTTGAAAATTTATCAACATATGAAAAATATGTAATTTCATTTGTAAGACTTTCACTTAGGCCTTTAGACATAGTTTTAATTGATAATATTTTTGAAAGTTTATCACAGGAAGAAACAGATTATATTGTACAATTAATAAAAAAACTTTTTATCAGCAAAAAGGTAACGACTTTGGTAGCTGCAAGTGATGAAAAAATACTTAAAGGAACATGCAAAAAAGTTATTTATTTTAGTTATGGAACAATAGTGGAAAAACCGAGCAAGTCATAATTTACACTATTTCAAACCCCAAAAGATCAATTTTTTTAGTTAAAATTGATTCTTTTTTTTGAGTTTTAATTAAAGAAATATACTTTTTATTGTCGTCAGGGAATACTGTTGTTGCTCCGTTAATATTTGACAAAACGCAGCCCAAAAAATTTGCACCACTAGATATTCCAACGCCAAGCCCCAAACATTTTGCAAGTTTTTTGACATATTTATTGCATCTACAGAAGAAACCAAAACAATTCTATCAACCAATGATTTGTTGTATAGTTTGGGGATTATTTCATCACTTATTCCTTGTATTTGATGCTTGCCAAAACTTTTTCCGCAAGTTAACAATTTTGATTCTTTTGGATCTATCGCAATTATTTTGGCATCGCACTTATCTTTTAAAAATGTTCCAACTCCCATTAAAGTTCCTCCAGTCCCAACTCCACTAACAAAACAAGGAACTTTTTTTAATTTTTTTATAATTTCTGATGCAGTTGTTTGATAATGTGCCAATGTGTTATTTTTATTTTCAAATTGTTGTGGTAAAAAAGCACCTTTATCTTGATAATATTTAGCTTTTTCAAAGGCTTGTTCAAAATTGTCAACAAGCTCTAATTGGGCTCCATATAATTTTAAAAGTTTTTTTCTTTCTTCGCTCATATCCTTTGGCATACACACAATTACGCGATGATTTGTTACTTTGCCTAAAGCGCAAATTGATATGCCCATATTTCCCGATGTAACTTCGCAAATTAGTTGGTTTGGTTTAAGTTTTTTTCTTTTTATTGCGTTTTTTATTATATAATACGCAGGTCTGTCTTTTATACTTCCAGTTAAGTTGTACCACTCTAGTTTAGCATACAAAAATCTTATTTCGCCGTTGTATTTGTAAAAAATTTTTATTAACGGAGTATTTCCAATTAAATTTTTAACTTTTTCTAACTTTTTTAAATCATCCATATAACATTTTATATTTTGGCATAATTTTTTGTTAATTATTTCATTATATTTTCATTTTTTAAAATATCATATAGTTTATTTGTTGGCAACCCAACAATGTTTGAGTAATTGCCTTTTATTTTGTCTACAAACATTCCAAATTTTCCCTGAATCGCATACGCTCCAGCTTTGCCTATGTAATCTTTTGTTTTTAAGTATTCACTTATTGCAACATCAGTGAGTTTTTTAAATTTCACTTTTGATATTTCATGTGTTAAATATGTTTTAGTTTGTTTTTTCCTTTGAACAATTACACATAATCCAGTAACAACTTTATGCCAATGTCCAGACAACATTGAAATAATTTTATAGGCCTCATTTTTGTCTTTAGGTTTTCCAATTTTTTTATTTTTGTAATATACCATACAGTCTGAACCAATAATTAATCTATCTCCATAAGTAACATCAAATATTTCTTTTGCTTTTTGAAAAGATAATTTTTCACTTAATTTTTTAATTGATATTTTTTGTGTCATATCTTCCTCTTTTTGGGGAATCATACATTCGAACTTTAATCCCATGCTCTTTAATAACATTTTTCGCCTTAAAGAAGAAGATGCTAAAATGATTTTCATGTTTGCTCCTTTTATTTATATTAAAAATAGATGTATTATTTTGTCAAGTATAAAGCATTTTTATAAATGTAAAAATTAAGTTTGTAAATATATATATCTGTGTTATAATATTAAAAATAAAAATCAACAATAAATCTATTATAGAGGTAACTATGGAAATTATTAGAGCACAAAATCTAACAAAGGACTATGGTCATAATAGAGGAATTTTTAATGTGTCTTTTTTGGTTGAAAAAGGTGAGACTTTTGGGTTTTTAGGTCCAAATGGAGCTGGAAAGTCCACTACTATACGCCACATGATGGGTTTTAGCAAACCTCAAAGTGGAGATGTTTATATATTTGGCAAGCAATCATTTAAAAATTATAGTGAGATTTTAAATAACGTGGGATATTTGCCGGGTGAGATTGCACTGCCAACTAGCGATAACGGTGAAGATTTTATAAATATAATGCGCAAATTAAGGCACCTAAAAAATGATGATATGTTAAACTATCTTATTGAAAAATTTAAATTTAATCCTAAACTTGAAACAAAAAAAATGAGTTTGGGTGACAAAAGGAAATTGGCGATAATAGTTGCATTTATGCATGACCCAGATGTCCTTATTTTAGACGAGCCAACTAGTGGGCTTGACCCAATTATGCAACAAACTTTTATTGATTTTATAAAGGAAGAAAAAAAACGAGGCAAAACAATATTTTTGTCGTCACACATATTTAACGAAGTTGAAGAAACTTGTGATAGAATAGCAATAATAAAAGATGGGAAAATAGTGTCAACATTTACAACAAATTCACTAAAACACAATCAAAATAAAACATTTGATGTTTACTTTAGTGACTTAAAAAATTATAAAATGCTTGTAGAAGATATAACAAGTCAAAAAAAATACATAAACGTTTTGAATAAGGATTCAAATAAACTTACAATAAAACTCACAATTAATGATAAAAACATAAACAAATTAATTGCCATCTTAAGCAAATATAAAATACATGAGTTTAAAGAAGACAAACTGACACTCGAACAATATTTCATGAATTTTTATAAAGAAGAAAAAGATTTTGGAGGTGTAAGTTATGAAAGAGGCAATAAAAGTGGAAAATCTAACAAAAGACTACAAAAACAATAGGGGTGTTTTTGATTTAAACTTTAGTGTAAATAAAGGAGAAGCGTTTGGTTTTGTTGGAACAAATGGAAGTGGAAAAACAACAACAATAAGACATATAATGGGCTTTAGCAAACCAGATAAAGGAAATTGTTTTGTTTATGGTTTAAACAGTTGGCAAAATGCAAGCGCAATAAAAAATTACATTGAATACATACCCGGAGAGATTGCTTTTCCAGATCTTGCAAATGGAACTGAATTCTTAAAAAATCAAGCCGAACTTTTGGGGCTGGACAATATGGATTATGCCAACGAATTGTTAAAAAAATTACAACTAGACACGACTGCCAATTTAAAAAGAATGAGCAAAGGCATGAAGCAAAAAACAGCAATAGTAGCAGGACTTATGGCAGATAAAGAAATTTTAATACTGGACGAGCCAACAACTGGATTGGACCCACTTATGAGAGATGTATTTATAAAAATTATTGAAACAGAAAAAAATAAAGGAAAAACTATTTTAATTAGTAGCCAAATGTTTGATGAACTTGAAGAAATTTGCGACAGAGTTGCCTTAATTTTTAATGGCAAAATAGTTGATATTGCCAATATTGATGAAATTAAAAATTCAACACATATAAATTATAAAATTGAGTTTAATAATGAAGAAGACTATAAAAAATTTAAAAAATTAAAATACCTTGTAATAAGAGATCAAAAAATATATAACCAAGTAACAGTAAAAATAGAAAAACAAAATGTTCAAAAATTGTTTAAATCGCTAAAAAACTATGATGTAAAGTTTGTATCCGAAGTTAAATATAATCTAGAAAAATATTTTAAAGACAAATTGTTAAAAGGAGAAGTTAAAAATGTTTAATAAAGCGTTGTTTAAACAATCTGCAAAAGCAAATTTTACAAAATGGCTGTTTGTTACTGTGCCAACTTGTATTATGCTTGCAATAGTTATTATTGTGCTTGGAAATTTGGGAATAAACGACATAAGAGATTCGTTAAAAAGCGTTTTTGTACAAGCAGATCAAGAGGCATATTTAAAAGAGAATTCGGTTGATAGTTATGAGTTATATTTAACTACTATGACCAATTATGACCAAACGCATAGTTTTGCAAATTATCTTAACATGGTAACTGGGAATTATGATGCAAAAGTGGCTCAATTTGAGATGGACAATTCAAGACAACCAACTAAAGATGAAATAGATATAATTATAAATGAGGTCGCTCAAGAATTTAGTGCATACGCAGGCTTAGTTCAACAAGAACCTGAAATATTAAAACAATTAGTTACTGAAATATTAAAATTATACAGTAAAGATACATCATTAAAAGGTGAAGCGCTTTACGATGAATATTTCACAATGCAAGTATATCAAAATGCATATCAAACAGAAATTATAAAAGATGGTGTAACGCAACAGCAGGCAGCCGATAAAGCAGAAAGTGCAAAAGAAATAGCACTCGATGCAATAAACAAATATAAACAAGATTCAACTTCTCAAGGATATTCATATAATAGGGATAATTATTTAATAATAGCAAGAAATTATGTAAATTCATACATGTATGACAGAGTATACAATATGCAAATAAGCGCTGGCGAAACAGAACAAAGTGCAAACGAATATGCAGTTTCCGTTAAGGTAATTTCAAATTCTGCAATTTCTACATATCAATTATGGTTAAATGAATATGAAAATGATGACCCAAATAATCCCATAACTCAAGAAGAAATATATCAAGCAAAAGTTTATGCTTGTCAAAGCATTTCTGACCAAATTCCAGAAAAAGTTGCAGTTGCACTTGAAGAGTTGGGAAATATGGACATTTACGGACTGATAATAGGTTCTATATTTTACAGAATCGCGGGACTTTTATTGCCTATGGTATTTGTAATTATGACGGCAAATGGGCTTTTGGCAGGACAAATCGATTCTGGTTCTATGGCTTATGTTTTGTCTACTCCAATAAAAAGAAGAACTGTTGCAGTAACTCAAATGATGTATCTTTTATTTTCTTTGTTATCTATGTTTGCTTTACTTACATGCGTAAGCGTGGTTGCAGTATGGGTTGTTGGTGGAAATAATTTTGCCATAAATTATGGAGAAATACTGCTATTTAATTTGGGTGCATTTTTAACAATGTTTGCAATTTCGGGATATTGTTTTATGTGCTCTGCAATATTTAACCGAACAAAATACTCTTTAAGTATAGGTGGAGGACTAACAATATTCTCTTTAGTATGCACAATATTGGGGTTGTTTGGCTCGCAAGTTGTTCCTTCTGCAATGCGAATATCTGCAATGAATTTTTTCAATTATATCTCAATAATTACATTGTTTGATACAGTATCAATTTTAAATGGTTCATTGAATTACTTGTGGCAGTTTGGCGTACTAATTTTAGTTGGAATAATTACCTTTATAGCTGGAGTATTTAGATTTGACAGAAAGGATTTGCCTTTATAATTTAATAAGCAAGAACGAAAGCACATAGATTTTATGTGCTTAATTTTTATATTTATAAACATTAAATTATGTTGCATACTAAATGTATGGGCTATTTTTCTTATCACAATAAAATACAGGCAAAAATAAAAGCAGATGAATTGGTTAAATTTGAATTTGTAGATGAATATCATGGAATAAGTCCGTGTTTAAAGTTATATTTTAAAGATGGAAAAATATATCCCATTAGAGAACATAAATTTGATGAATATTTAAAACTTATACTAAATTAAAATTTATTATAAAAGAGAAGTTTTTTGTTTTTGCATATATTCGTATGTTTCCTTTAATTTAATATAGTATAGCGCTTTGGTGTTGGTGAAATAATTCGCAAAATAAAAGGAAGATATACCAAATGTAACAATGGAGAGAACAAAATAAATGGAAAAAGGCAAATACAAAGACAATATTTCAGTCTTGCGATTTTTAGTAAACTCTTTACATTTTTGTATTGCTTGCTTGTTGTTTAATTTTATGTTATCTGCAATAATGTAACTAAGTGGAGTAAAATTTAGCCAAAATATTACACCCGGCACAACAAAAAACAAAAAAAGTACAAAATTAGTTAAATTAATTAAAAATTTCAAACCAATTTTAGAAAAATATTTTTTAATTGGCAAAAATTTAACATATTGTTGACCAGTAATTTCGCACAATTTTTTTTTAGATTTTATAATTGTAATTGGAAAAAATATTGAAGAAATAAATACGGACAAAAGTCCCAAAGAGGCAATGTTAAGTAATCTGTATAAAAATTTAAAGAAAAAATATATAAACTCGTAGGCAAATTTATAAACAGATTTTTTTAAAACTAACAATTTAGCCTTTTTTCTTATTTCAACAACATCAATTTCATACACATATAATTATTGTCATATTTTTATTAATTATAATGATTGTAATTTGCTCAATAAAATTTTAATTTTGTTAATAATAAATATTGTATTTAAAAATTAAATTGTGATATAATGTTATGTTTTATAAAAAGAGGTTAAAATGACAAACGAAAAAATTAGAAATGTAGCAATCATTGCACACGTAGACCATGGTAAAACATCACTGGTTAATGAAATGTTAAAACAAGGAAATGTTTTTAGAGATAATCAACAAGTTGAAGACAGAGTTATGGATAGCAATGCTCTTGAAAAAGAAAGAGGTATTACAATATTTTCAAAAAACGCAAGTTGCTTGTATGACGGAACAAAAATTAATGTTATAGATACTCCGGGACATGCCGATTTTGGTGGTGAAGTAGAAAGAGTTTTAAAAATGGTTGATGGAGTTTTATTGGTTGTAGACGCTTTTGAAGGACCAATGCCTCAAACCCGTTTTGTTTTGGAAAAAGCATTAGCTTTAAATTTAAAAGTGGTTGTAGTTGTCAATAAAATGGACAGACAAGACGCTAGACCCAAAGAAGTTGTAGATGAAGTTTTAGAATTATTTATGGATTTAAACGCAAACGACGATCAGTTAGATTCGCCATTTGTTTTTGCATCTGCAAGAAGTGGAAAAGCATCGCTTAGTTTAGATGAAGAAGGCGAAAACTTTGTACCACTGTTTAAAACAATAATAAATCATGTGCCAGCGCCTAGTGGCGACGATAAAGCACCACTTAGCATGTTGGTATCTTCTGCAGAGCATAACGATTATGTTGGTAAATTGGCAATAGGAAAAGTTGAAAATGGGAGCATTAAAGTTGGCGACCAAGTTGTTGTTTGCAATTTTTATGACAAAACAAAAAACATCAAATCAAAAGTAGTTTCACTTTTCACATATCAAGGCTTAAAAAGGATTCCAAAAAATGAAGTGCAAATGGGTGATATTGTTTGCATAGCCGGATTGGATAATGTGATGATTGGCGACACAATATGTTCGCCACAAGAAGTTGTTGCAAAGGAGTTTGTTCAAATTGCAGAACCAAGTGTAGAAATGACATTTATGGTAAATGATAGCCCTTTTGCTGGTAAGGAAGGTAAATTTGTTACAAGCAGACATTTAAGGGAAAGGTTGTACAAAGAGGCAATAAAAGACCTTTCTTTAAAAGTAAGCGATGGAGCAACGGCAGAATCTTTTTTAGTTGCTGGCCGTGGGGAAATGCATCTTTCAATATTGATTGAAAACATGAGAAGAGATGGCTATGAATTTCAAGTTAGTATGCCAAGAGTTAGATTTAAAACAATAAACGGCAAAAAATGTGAGCCAATAGATATATTGACATTAGATGTTCCTGCAGATTGTGTTGGTACGGTAATGAACAAAATGGGAGTTAGAAAGGGTGAACTTATTCACATGACACCAAAGCAATCAAGAATGAAGATGGAATTTTACGTTCCAGAGCGTGGATTATTTGGTTTTAAAAGTGAACTTTTAACAGATACAAAAGGCGAAGGAATAATGAATAGCGTATTTTATGAATATCAGCCATATAAAGGAGAAATTGATAGGCGAGAGTATGGCTCGTTAATTGCTTTTGAAACTGGTGAGGCAGTTGTTTATGGACTATTTAATGCACAAGAGAGAGGTGAATTGTTTATTGGGGCTGGAGTTCAAGTTTATGCAGGAATGGTTGTTGGAAGAAATCCCAAAGGCGAAGATTTAGTGGTTAATGTTTGCAAAAAAAAGCATCTTTCAAATTGTAGATCAAGTGGTTCCGATGATGCCTTGAGATTAGAAACACCTATTTTAATGAGCCTTGAAGATTGTTTGGAATTTTTGGCAGACGATGAATATTTGGAAATAACACCTAAAAGTGTTAGAATTAGAAAGAAAATACTAGATCACAACTTAAGACTAAGAGAAAGGGGTAAAATTCTTAAGGGAGAAGTTAATGGTTAAAAAAAACATTACAAACAAAAAGGAACAACTTAGAGATTATAAACAACAACTTAAAAAAATTTGGTGGTGCGCATTAATTTTAATGCCTTGTTTAATAGTTACCACCTATGTTTTTGCCACAATAAATATGAAGGTGTGGCTTGCAGTTGTTTTAAATGTAATTATTGGTGGTTTTATTTGTTTGCTTGCTTATATAATTTTTGATAAAATAGAACGAAAGAGAAAGATTGAAAAATTTTTAGAAGCAGAAGACAACGACCCGTTTTCTAAGTAAAAGGAGAAATTCATGGCTAATATTGGGAAAATGATGCCTCATAACATAGAAGCTGAACAATCTATTTTGGGTTGCATGCTAATAAACAGCGAAATTGCTGTAAAAATAGCATCAAAATTAAAAGTAGAAGATTTTTATTTGGAATCACACAAAACGATATACGAAAGCATGTTGGCACTGTACGCCTCAAACACTCCTATAGATTTTGTAACTTTGGCAGATAAGTTGGACAAAGCAAATCAGTTAGATAGTGTTGGTGGCATTGAATACATAACAACTCTTAGTACATTAATGCCCAGTGCAGTTAATTATAATGTTTATTTAGACATTGTTAAAAGAGATTCGTTAAACAGAGCACTTATAAATGTCTCTCAAAAAATAGCTGAAAAATCATATAATTGTGAAGATGGTCAAGAATCGTTGTCTTATGCAGAAGGATTGATTTATCAACTGGCACAAAATGAACAAAATGGAGATTTGGAGCACATTTCTCCTTCACTTAATTTGGCAATAAAAAACATGGATGAAATTGCAAAAAATGGTGGCAAAATTAAAGGAATATCCACAGGCATAACAGAATTCGACAAATTGACAAACGGCTTGCAAAATTCAGATTTAATATTGCTCGCTGCTCGTCCAGGTGTTGGAAAAACTTCCTTTGCCCTTAACATCGCAATTAATTCGGCTTTGGAGCAAAAAAAATCGTGCGCAATCTTTTCTTTGGAAATGCCTAAAATTCAACTTGCACAAAGAGCAATATGTTCTGTTGCAATGGTTAGCATGTCTAAGGCAAAAACAGGAAAGTTAAATAAAGACGATTGGAAATATATATGGCTAGCTAATAAAAAATTGAGTGAAGCAAGCATATATATTGATGATTCCACAATGAATACACCAATGGACATATTGGACAAATGTAGAAGACTTAAGCGTGAAAAGGGTTTAGATATTGTTGTTATAGATTATTTGCAACTTATGAGTGGAGTATCTAAAAAAACGGACAACAGACAACAAGAGATAAGTGAAATCACAAGATATTTAAAAATTACAGCAAAAGAGCTTGATGTTCCAATTATTCTTTTGTCGCAACTTTCAAGAGCAATAGAGCAAAGGAAAGATCACAAGCCAATGCTTAGCGACCTTAGAGAAAGTGGAGCCATTGAGCAAGATGCCGATATTGTTTTGTTTATAGACAATCCTGACAAATATAATGATATTGTGAATCCAAATGAACCGGGCATTTGCGAACTAGTTGTTGCAAAACACAGAAACGGAGAATTGGGTAACATAAAAATGAGATGGATTGGGGAATATACAATGTTTATGGATCCAGATAAAAAAATAAACAAAAAAGATTACGGCGAAGGAATAAAAGTTGTTCCAGATGAAGCGTACGGAGGAGTGCCTGAAGCCCCAAGCGACGAAGATTTGCAAAATTTTGATTTTGATGAAATAGCAACAGCATTTGATAATAAGGACATATAAAAAGAACTCAGATTAGAGTTCTTTTTATTTGTTTTTAACATTTGCTTCTAATTCATAAGCAAGATTCAACAATTTGTTTTTAGATTTTATATCTAAAAGTTTATATATTCTGTGAATTTCTTCTTCTATTTCATCGTAATTTTCAACGTTAACAAAATCTTTTTTCCAAGACGATTCTTTGCCGGTTAATAAAAAATCAATAGAACATTCCAAAATTTCACAAAGTTTAATTAATGTTTTGTCGTTTGGAAAAACTTTGTGAAGTTCCCACTTTCCAACAAGAGTTTGGTCCACGTTAAGCATACTTGCAAGTTGTGCTTGCGTAAGTTTTTTTTCTTTTCTTAATTTTCTGAGATTCATTCCTTCCATAAATGTGCCTTTTTTAAATTATACAAGAATTATTATCTAATTATTAGAGAAATATATTCTTATAAAAGAATAAAATATTAATAATATTATTATTTTGCTTGACATAAAGAACAATATTCTTTATATTGTCAATAACAAGAACAATATTCTTATTTTTGGAGTCAATATGAAAAAGAGTTTAAAATTGTCTTTAAGCGTATGTATGATTGTTGTTTCATTGGCAATGTTAATTTTTGGTGTATATGCAGCAAGCCAGGTAACATATTCAATAACCGGAAGCATATTTTATGAGGTAACGGGCGTTTTTGCCACTGTAGACACAAATCTTTATGTGTCAACACAAAGTGTACATTCTGCAGAAAGTGAAATAAATTCAAACAGTGCATTGTTTGAAACGGGCAACACTCAAGTTTCAAACACACAAAAATTGTTTAAAAGCGACAATTTGTCTACATTTGGACAAAACAATGACGCTACTGTTGTTGGACAATTTGAAAATTTGGCAATAAATTATGGACCTTATAGCATAGCAAATCAAGGAACAGAGAGCGAAGAAGTAACAAGTTATGTTTATTATATCGTAATGACGGTAAAAAATTATGGCAACCAAGAAATTGCATTTAGATTAAATGTAACATTACAAGAAACAACAGCAAACACGTATATATTTAAAAGTAACAATTCAAACATAGACGGTAAATCTACGCAAGAATACACTGAAAAAATTTTTGTTGTTGCTTTTGGAATTAAAGATGTTGCGCAAGATTGCTCAAGCGATTTCACTATTTCTGTAACAATAAACGAAGACCTAATTGTTCCAGAATTATACACATTTAGTGGAAGCACTTTAACAGGCACAACAGAGTATTTTACGGGAGGAGACATAACCATTCCAAGTGAATACAATGGCACAACCATAACATCAATAGGGGCAAACGCCTTTAGTGGACAAACAAATTTAACAAGTGTGGTAATTCCTAGCAGTATAACAAGTATTGAAAATTATGCTTTTGCAGGATGTACAAATTTGAAATCAGTAGATATAAAGGGCAGTGTTGCAATGGGAAATAGTATTTTTGCCGAGAATGCGCTTGATAGCGTGGAAATAGGTGGCGTGTTGTCTGGTGAAGGGCTCTCTTATATCTTTCAAACCTGCAAAGTTGAAATCCTTAGAATTCCTCAATGTAATTTTTCTACAGAACCAGATTTTTTAAATTATTTAATGAGAACAAAGAGTTTGTGTTCTTCTAGTGGTATATTAGCATGTAGTCTAATAAATTATTTATTTATAGTAGATGCAAGTTATTTATCAATGGAAACCACTGCAGAACAACAGATAATTGAAGCAAAAGTAAATGAAATAAGACTGATGAATGGCAGTAACACGCTTAGAGCCGGAATATCTTATATTGGGGTTGCTGCGAGACAAGAAAATTTAGAACTCATAGATTTTTTGGGAAGAGAATATCCAGATCGTGGACCTATATCATTATCGGGTTTCATTGCTTTTGGTGCATTTAACTAAAAAACATTAATAAATTTATATAATAAAAATTACACAGTCAGTGTGGTTTTTATTAAAAATTATTTTAAACAAGAGAATTAATTTTTTATTATTTACTTCACTTTACTTCATTTTTGTTTTATACTTTTAACATATGAAGTTTCGCACAAAAACATGCCCAAGGTGCAATTCAAAAAATTCTTTAAATGCGTACAAATGTGATTGTTGTGGGCTTATTTTTGAACGATTAAATGACGCAACAAATTCTGCTGGAAAAAAAATGATTATTAGTGGACATAAAAACAAAGTTGTGTATGTAAAAAAAGTTCCCAAAGACATAAAAAAATGGAAATTAATTATAATTACCATTTTTGGTGGAATGTTTGGTGCTCACTGTTTTTATGTTGGAAGATATTTAAGGGGAGTGATTATGCTTCTTGCGGGAGTTTATGCTTTTATTGCCTCAATCTTAGCAGTGTCATCGATGTTGCCAACAAGCATTTACACGCTAAGCACACTAATTGTTGGAATTTTAGTTATTGTTTATTTGCTTGATATTGTAAATGTGTGTTTATCAAAATTTAAGATACCAGTTTATATAGATAATTCGGGAGATGTTAAATGAAAACAGTTGTTGTTGGCATAAGTGGAGGAGTAGATTCTTCTGTTGCAGCATATTTATTAAAAAAACAAGGCTATAACGTCATTGGTCTTTTTATGGTTAACTGGGAAGAAAATGATGAAAATGGAGTTTGCACATCGCAACAAGACTACGAAGACGTAAAAAGGGTTTGTGCAAAAATAGGGATACCTTATTACACAGTAAATTACGCAAAAGAATATTATGAAAAAGTTTTTGAATATTTTTTGCAAGAGTACAAAAAAGGACGCACTCCAAATCCAGATGTTTTGTGTAATAAAGAAATAAAATTTGGTCCATTTTTAAATTTTGCAAAAAGCATTGGCGCAGATTATATTGCGACAGGACATTATGCAAAAAAAGTTGAAAAAGCTGGATTGTATTATTTAAAAAAGGCAAAAGATTTAAATAAAGACCAATCATATTTTTTAAATCAGTTAAGTCAACAGCAGTTAAAATATGTGCTTTTTCCACTTGAAGATATAACAAAGCCTAAAGTTAGAGAAATCGCTGAAAAATTAGAACTTTGCAATGCAAAAAAGAAAGATAGTACAGGGATATGCTTTATTGGAGAAAGAAATTTTAAAAAATTTTTAAAAAACTATTTGCCAGCAAAATCTGGAGAGATAAGAACATTAGACGAAAAAGTTATTGGAAAGCATGATGGGCTTATGTATTACACACTTGGTCAAAGAAGGGGACTTGGTATTGGTGGGTATAAAAATGGTAATGGTGAAAGGTGGTTTGTTGTAAAAAAAGATTTAAAAAACAATGTTTTATATGTTCATCAAGGCGAAGATAAGGAGCTGTACACAAGTTCAATGAAGTCTGGCAAATTTAATTGGATACCCCAAAAGCCTAGTCAAACAGAATTTGATTGTTTTGCAAAATTTAGATATCGTCAACCCGATCAAAAAGTTCATGTAAAACAAGTGGATGACCATGTTGAAATAACATTTTATGAAAAGCAAAGAGCAGTTACTCCTGGGCAATATGTTGTTTTGTACACCGAAGATGAAACTTGTTTGGGTGGAGCTGAAATAGAAGAAACATTTAAGTAAAAAAATGACAGATTAAAAATTTATGTAATAAAGGAGAAAAAAATGAAAAAAGAATTTTATTATTGTGAAATATGCAAAAGCATTGTAACAAATTTAAACGGGGTAGACACGCCTAAAATTTGTTGTGGAAAACCCATGAAAAAATTAAATGCAGGAGAAGTTGAAGCATCACAAGAAAAACATATTCCAGTTTGTGAAATGTCTAATGGAACACTAAAAGTTAAAGTTGGTTCTTTGTTTCATCCAATGGAAGAAAAACATTATATAGAATGGATATTGGTTAAAACAGACAAAGGCGAATACGTAAAATATTTGCAACCAAATAAAGAGCCAGTTGCAACTTTTTGTATTTATGATGAAAAAGTAGAAAAAGTTTACGCTTATTGTAATTTGCATGGACTTTGGAAAGTAGAGCTATAAAATAATATTTTTATATAATTTGCACAGCATAACAATGGAGATTGATTATGCCAGATTATGTTGTTGTGCTGTTAAATTCTGTTATAAGCTTTGTAATTTTGTTTATAATTGCAAAAATGCTTGGGAAAAAGCAGATTGCAGAACTAAGTTTTATTGATTATGTCGTTGGAATTTCCATAGGTTCAATTGTTGCAAATTGGTCAACCGACCTTGACACCCCATGGCAAAATTATATTATTGCTCTTGTAGTATATTTTATTTTTCCAATTTCGATAACAATTTTGGAAAGAAAAACATTGTCGCTAAAAGCGTTTTTAAGAGGAAGACCTATAATTATTATTGAAAATGGCAAATTTGATTATAAAAATTTAAAAAAATCAAAACTTGATGTAAATGACGTACTGGGAATGTGTAGAGATAAAGGATATTTTTCATTAAGCGAAATTGCGTATGCGATATTTGAAACTAATGGAAATTTAAGCGTTATGCCCGTTGGCAAACAACGCCCAACTGTTATTGATGATTTTGATATTAAGGCAAAAAAAGCACAACTTGAAAAGTATGTAATTATAGACGGAAAAATAGATTACAGTTATTTAAAAATGCTAGACAAAGATGAAAAATGGCTTTTAAACAGATTGCAAATAAAAACAAAAAAACAACTAAAAAATATTTTAATCGCATTTTATGATGTAAAAACAGATAATTTTAAATTGCATTATAAAAAAAGAAATAGCAATTAATTGTTATTTCTTTTTTTTAATAAAAACCACAAAATTAGCAAAAGTTGTAATGGTATGCAAATAAACAGCAAATACCACATTTTTTCAATTGTTAAACACACAGATACAAAGCACGTCCAAACTATTATTGAAGAAAATATAAATTGCATATACTTTGTTCCCCAAACACAACTAAACACCAAAAGAACAATTGAACTTAATGGTATAGCGTAAATAAAACTTAGCCAACTTTTATAATCATAAGCGTTAAATAAAATTAAACAAGTATAAGTTATTGTTGCAATAAGCCAAACCAAGCCACTAGATAGTAAAGTTATAATTAATTTATTTGTTTTGTTTGCTTTTGAAACTGTTTTTGCTTTTGGGCTTTCGCTTACAATGTCATTTAATGTAATATTAAAAATTTCGCATAGCGACATCAGTACGCTTACATCAGGGACAGATTCCCCTCGTTCCCATTTTGACACGGATTTGTCAGAAAAGTTTAATTTTTCAGCAAGTTCACTTTGGGTCATTTTCATTTTTTTTCTAAAATTGCAAATGTTTCTTGCTATTATTTCACTTAGGTTTTCCATGTTATTATTGTAACACTTTTAACAAAAATTGCAAATTAAAATACAATATAAATATGCACTCTACAATTAGTAGAATGTCGAAAATTGCGTTCTATTCCTTAAAAAAAAATTGTAGACACAAAAACATACGAGTAGATAGATTTTTTTTAAAAATTGTAATAAATTAAAACTGGCAAAAGAAAACCAATTAATTTAAGGAGGCATTATGATTTTTACAAAAAAGTGCAAAATAACAGTTTTTGGAGATTCTATACCAAAAGGAATTATATTTAAAGACAACAAACTTTCAAAAATTGCTGATAATGCAGTTAAAATTGTAGCCGAATATTATAATATAAAAATAGAAAATTGTTCAGTTTATGGTCAAACAATGACAAGAATTAACGATAAGGGCATTTTTGACGATTATTTAAAAAATTTAAATAAAAAAATAAAAAACATAGCCGTAATAAGCATTGGTGGAAATGATTCAGATTATAATTGGCAAGAGGTTGAAAAATCTCCAAAATTTAATCATTTGCCAAAAACACCACCAAAAGAATTTATTGACCTTTTAGATAAATCAATTTTAAAACTAAAAAAACACAAAGTTAAAGTGATTTTAACAAATATTCCACCAATAGATAGCAAAAGATATTTCAATAACGTAATTTCAAAAATTGCAAATCCAGACAAAGTTTTGCAATTTTTAGACAACGACATAGAAAACATATATAGACATCAGGAATTTTATAATTTATTAATAACAAAATGCGCTCAAAAAAATAAATGCAGACTTATAGATATTAGACAAAGTTTTTTATGGGACAAAGGTTATTTAAATAAGATTTGTGATGATGGAATTCACCCAAACCAGCAAGGATACAATCTTATAGCACAATCAATAATAAAACAAATTAACAACATAAAGTAACAAAAAAAATTTGCATTTCGCTTTTTTATTTAATATTATAAAAATAAAAAGGATTTGTATGCAAAAGTTAAATTTTATAAATTTGAATAAAAAAATATATTATTATTTGTGGGAAGATGTTGAACAAATTAAAGGTATAATACAAATATCGCATGGAATGTGTGAATATGCTGAAAGATATGATAATATTGCAAAATTTTTCAACAAACATGGCTATGTGGTTGTTGCAGATGACCATCGGGGGCATGGGCATACAGATGAGGACAATTTGGGATATGCCCACGGAGACATGGCTGATGATACAGTTAAAGACATGTTTGAACTTTTAAAAATTACAAAAAAAATGTACCCATCAAAAAAATATATTTTGTTTGGATTTAGTTATGGCTCGTTTTTAACGCAAAAATTTTTGGAAAAGTATTCAAATTATTTAGATGGTGTTGTTGTTGCAGGAAGTAGCAAAAACAGCAAACTAGCAGTAAAATTTGGAAAATTTATTACAAAAATGAATTTAATTTTTAAAAGAAACCAAAAAAAAGCATATTTTGTTAAAAAAATGACATTTGATAGATATGATAAAAATTTTAAGGATAAATGCTTTTTAAGCAACAATCAAAAATCCAATCAAAAATATTACAGTGATAAGTTTTGTGGATTTGTGTGTTCATATAATTTTTATTATAGCTTTTTTAAAATGTTAGATAGTTTGTATAAAAAAAAGAACGTAAAAAATATAAATAAAAATTTAAGCATTTTAATTGTATCTGGCAAAAACGACCCAGTTGGACAAATGGGTAACGGAGTTAAAAAACTTTATAATTATTATAAAAAAATAGGATTAAAAAACATTAAATTAATATTGTATCCAAACGCTCGCCATGAATTTTTTAATGAAATAGAAAGCGAAAAAAAACTTTTAGACATTGTTAATTTTTGTAACAATGTAAACATCTAAAAAAAGACATATCACATTAAATGATATGTCTATTGTTTATCTTTGCAAGTCTGCTTCTTTAATCTTAACAGATTTTGCAATTTTCTTGCTTGAAAATTTTCTTTCTTTTTCTATTTCTTTGCTTGCTTCAATAAAAGCCATTAGTTCTTTTCTTGTTCCTTTGTCTATTTTATTACTTCTGAAAATATCAATCATATTTAACCTCACCACAAAAAAAATATCATTGTTTTATACAAATGTCAATACCCAAATTTTTAAAATATAATTTTATTTTATACTTAAAATGATATATAATAGTATGGGGAGAAGGAATGACAAAAAAACAAATTTACAATATTACAAAATTAAGCATTTTGGCTGTGTTGTTTATGTTGGTGTTTGAAGTGTTGTTTTATTTTGACAGTGTTACTACTGCAATAAGCAATATTATTTTAAACGCAAATGGCATAGTTTTGTACATTGCAATATATTTTGTTATGCTTATTCAAGTTAGTGTGATTCCATTGCCAGTTTATGTTGTAATAAACGCTGCGGTAATAATTGAAAGCATAAATTTGAATCTTATGTATTTAAGTGGGTGGATTTTTGTTTTTGTTACAATGTTTGCATACATGACAGGAGTAATTATTTCTTATTTTATAGGTAAAAAATGGGGAAGTCGTGCTGTTAAATGGTGCGCAGGAAGTGAAGAGGAATACATTAAGTGGATAAAAATTTTTAACAATAAGGGCAAATGGTATTACGCTCTTACTGTTTTGTTGCCAGTTTTTCCGGATGATTTATTGTGTCTGGTCGCAGGTGGAGTAAAACTTAATTTTTGGTTTTACTTTTTTGTTAATTTGGTTTTTAGGTTTGTTGGACTTGTTGCAATGATTCTTTCTTTGCAGTTTGTAAATAATATAAATTCATCCTCTTTTCCTTTTACATTGCTTTTATGGAGTTTTGTCCTTTTTGTTTTAATAATTGTGTTCTTAATTTTTAAACTTAAATTTAAAAATGAAATAAAATAATTTTTAAAAAATTAGCACTCTTGCCTTGACAGTGCTAATTTTTTGTGCTACCATATTTATGGTTTTTAAGGTGTAAAAATTATTACATTGTTAAAAATCAAAAGGGGGCAACATGAATTTTGAAAAATATACACAAAGTAGTATATCAGTTTTAAATTCTGCACAAGAAAAAGCAAAAAACGATAATTGCTCCGAATTAAAACAGTCGCATCTTTTTTATGAAATGATCGATAAAAAAACGCTTATCTATGAAATTTTAGAAAAGATGAACATTGATTGTGAGAATTTAAAGAATACTATTTTAAATAAATTAAAAACTTTGCCCAAAGTTAGTGGACAAAGTGAGGTATATGGTTCAAACGAACTTGTAAGTTCTTTAAGCCTTGCCGAAAATATTGCAAAAAACATGAAAGACGAATATGTTTCGCTTGAACACATATTTATGGCATTTTTAGAAAAGCCAGAAAGTTTATTAAAAGAAATTTTTAAATATTTTAATATAACAAAAGACAATTTTATTAAAGAATTAAGTAAAATAAGGGGGAATACAAGAGTGGTTACAGACAATCCAGAATCAACGTACAACGTTTTAGAAAAGTATGGAACAGAACTTGTTTCGCTTGCAAAAAATCAAAAAATTGACCCAGTAATTGGACGAGATAACGAAATAAGAAACACAATAAGAATACTTTCAAGAAAAACAAAAAACAACCCTGTTTTAATTGGCGAAGCAGGTGTTGGTAAAACTGCCATTGTTGAAGGTCTTGCAATAAGAATTGCAAAAGGCGATGTTCCAAGCAGTTTAAAAGACCGAAAAATTTTCTCGCTCGACCTTGGGGCACTTGTTGCAGGTGCAAAATATAGAGGTGAATTTGAAGAAAGGTTAAAAGCAGTATTAAACGAAATAAAAAAGAGTGAAGGTCAAACAATAATGTTTATTGATGAACTTCACACAATTGTTGGAGCAGGGAAAACGGATGGAGCAATGGACGCAGGCAATTTGCTTAAACCTATGCTCGCAAGGGGCGAACTTCACTGCATTGGTGCAACAACACTAAACGAATATCATAAATATATTGAAAAAGACCCAGCCCTAGAGAGAAGATTTCAACCGGTTATGGTAAATGAACCAACAGTTGAAGACACAATCGCAATTCTTCGTGGACTAAAAGAAAGATATGAAGTTTTTCATGGAGTAAAAATTAGTGATAGCGCACTAATTAGCGCTGCAACACTTTCTAATAGATATATAACAGATAGATTTTTGCCAGATAAAGCAATCGACCTTGTTGATGAAGCGTGTGCAATGGTAAAAAGTGAAATAGACAGTATGCCAACTGAAATGGACGACATAAGACACAAGATGATTCAATTTGAAATAGAACAAGCCGCTCTTAAAAAAGAAACAGATAAATTAAGTAAAGAGCATTTGGAAAATATCAATAAGGAACACGCAAAACTAAAAGAAGAATTTGATAAGATGTCTGCAAAATGGCAAAAAGAAAAGGAAAACATCGATAAAATAAACAAAATTAAACAAGACATAGAAAAAACAAACGCAGACATAGAAAAAGCACAACAAGAATACGATTTGAATAAAGCAGCCGAACTTAAATATAACAAATTGCCAAATCTTAAAAAACAACTAGAAGAATTAGAACAAAAAGAGAGTTCAAACAATTTGTTAAAAAGCAAAGTAACCGATGAAGAAATTTCATTAATTGTTAGTCGTTGGACACAAATTCCACTTTCAAAACTTCTTCAAAGCGATAGAGAAAAACTTTTAAATATGGAAAAAGAACTTCATAAAAGAGTAATTGGTCAAGACGATGCAGTTAAAAAAGTTAGCGATGCAATAATTAGGTCAAGGGCAGGGATACAAGACCCAAATAGACCAATTGGTTCGTTTATGTTTTTAGGTCCAACAGGTGTTGGAAAAACTGAACTATGCAAGGCACTTTGTGCAAACTTGTTTGACACCGAAAAAAATTTAATAAGAATTGATATGAGTGAATATATGGAAAAATTCTCTGTGTCAAGGCTTATTGGTGCGCCACCAGGATATGTTGGTTATGAAGAAGGTGGACAACTAACCGAACAAGTACGAAGAAAACCATATAGCGTTATACTATTTGATGAAGTTGAAAAGGCACACCCAGATGTGTTTAATGTGCTTTTGCAAATACTTGATGACGGCAGAGTAACAGACGGACAAGGCAAAACAGTTGATTTTAAAAACACAATAATAATTTTAACATCAAACCTTGGCGCTGATGCAATTATGCAAGGAATACAACCAGATGGAACAATAAGCGAAGATGCAATAAATCAAGTTAATGCACTTTTAAAACAAAGTTTTAGACCCGAGTTTTTAAACAGACTTGATGAAATTATTTTCTTTAAACCACTTGTAAAAACAGAAATCAAACAAATTGTTGATTTACTCTTAAACAGTCTTAAAGAAAGATTAAAAGACAAACAAATTACGCTTAATGTAACAGACAAAGCAAAAGAGTTTATCATTGATAATGGTTTTGATATAAACTTTGGTGCAAGACCACTAAAAAGATATATTCAAAACAATGTTGAAACAATACTTGCAAAATATATGCTTGCAAATGATATCGCACCAAACACAACACTTAATATTGATGTTGAGAATGACAATATTATTGTTAAATAAAAAATAAACTTATAGACTGCCGAAAAACGGCAAAAAATCACAATAAATAAACTTTATTGTGATTTTTTTTATTTGTTTTTTTATTCAAAATCTAAATTTTTTATATCAAAAATTTTATTATCAAAAAATTCATTTAACGACATATCAAGAGCATGACAAACTTTAACTATGGTTGAAAATTTCACATCGTTGTTTGTTTCATTAAAAATATATCTTAATGCAGAATGAGTAAGCCCAGAGTCTTTTTCAAGTTTGTATTTACTTATGTTTCTTTCTACTAAAATACCACTTAATCTAATAGCAAATGCTTTATTTAATTTCATAAATCTCCTTGGTTGTTATAATTAAAATAATTTATTTAATCATCTAAATTTTTTAATTTTAAATAATTGCAATCAAAAAAATCGCTTAACTCAATATTTAAACCACTACAAATATCATAAATAGAACTAAGTTTTACAGTTTTAGTTTCTGAGTTTAAAATTTTACTTATTGTGGATTGTGGTACGCCACAACACTTAAATAATTGATATTGTGTTATAACTTTTTCATTCATTATTTCTTTTATTCTTTTTGCAACTGCTTCTTTTAATTTCATAAATTCTCTTTTACAAATTATTTTTTTATAAATTCAATTATATTTTTCTTTTTGTCGGCAGGCAAAGACCTATCAATTTTTTTAATTCTATGTCAATGTTGTAATCTTCAATATTAGAACTAAAAAATCTTTCAATAGGGAATTCACATATTTTTAAAATTTGTAATAATTTTTCAACTTTTAAAACAATTCTTCCACTTTCAATTTGTGCAACATATTGTGGACTCATACCCATTTTTTGACTAACTTCTCTTGCAGATAAGTTTGCTTTATTCCTTATATAACCAATTCTTGCTAATATTTCTTTAATGTGCATAAAATTTCCTTATAAAATATCGTTATTGTCATTAAAATAATCTCTTGCAAAAAATTGTTGTAAAGTGATGCTTGCACCCACACATAATTTTTTGATAGTTATAACTTTTGGACATTTACTTTTTTTAGACATAAAATCAAATATAGTTGAAGGTGTCAAATTTGAGTTTAAACATAGTGCTGTGAGTGTTGTATTATTCTCAACTATAAGTTCTTTTATTCTTTTTCTAATTGCTTCATCTAAATTCATCTTACTATGCTCCGTAACGAAATTTCGTAACAAGTGTAAACATTTTAGTAATTATTTGTCTTACGGTATTTCGTAAATAATGTTGACAAATATAACTAAAATGGTTAAAAATATTTACGAAGTTTCGTAATATGAGTATTTGCAAATCTTGTTGTTTTATTGGTCATAGAAAAATAGAAGTATCAAATTTACTTGAAGAAAAGTTAAAAAGGGTGCTTATTTATTTAATTGAAAAACAAGGGGTAACAAATTTTTTATTTGGAAGCAAAAGTAAATTTAACGACTTTTGTCATGTTGTCGTTACAAAGTTACAGCAAAAATATTTTTATATTAAAAGAATTGCATACACTTGCAAAAGTGAAAGTGTTATTCTTTCAAGTGAAAAAGAAAAGTGGGAGCAAATATATTCAAAATTTTTTAAAAAGCAAATCAATTTATTTTGCTACGAGCAAGAAGCCATGTATAAAACAAAATACAAATCAAATAAAGCAAGTTATATTGAAAGGAATTTTGCAATGATAGACGACAGTGATTTTTGTGTTTTTTATTATGATGAAAAATACTTTCCACCACAAAAAGACAGCAATAAAAAATCATATATAAATTCAAATAGAAAAAGTGGAACAAAAATTGCATACCAATATGCAAAAAGAAAAAATAAAAGAATTATAAGGATAAATATAATTTAAATACAAATTTAAATACAGTTTTTAAATTTTTTCGCTTGAATTAAAAAAAATGATGTATTATACTATACACTAAAGGGAATTTATGAAGAGTATATATACATATTATAAAGAGCGTTTAATTGAAATTAGTGGTAAAAATAGAAATTTATACCTTAAAAATTTTAATAAAAAAAATGGATATGACATTGGTAAAATTTTGTATCAAGACCAAGAAAAGGCCAGTGAACTTTTGGACATTTTGTGGAATGGCAAAAGCACTGTTTTTAAACTTATAAGCAAAGAGAACAAAGAGGCCATTTTAAAAGCAAACAATATTGATTCACTTTATCCACAAATGCAATTTGAAAATGAAAAAGACAAACAAAAATATGAAAGAAAAAAAAGAGAATATTCAAAAAAAGTAATACTCCAAGAAGTTCAAAATTTAAAAAGTTTAAAACGAGAAATTGAAGAGATAGAAAAAGAAACTGGAAGATACGAGTTGTATTTGTGCTATCCTTTTGTTTTTGGGGCAGTTAGGAACTATGTTTTTAAAGCTCCACTTCTAATGTTTCCAATAGTTATAGATATAATAGACGATGGAAATGTTAATATTTATTTAAAGCATGGAGAAAATGTTCAGTTAAATAAGGCTCTAATGTTAGCAATGGCAGATAGTGGACATTTGAATATAGAAGAACTTGAAATGGAGTATGATTGCTTAAAGTCTAAATTTAGCAATTTGCAAAGTTTGTTTAATTATTTAAAAACATTTGGGCTAAAATTTGAATACAGTTCAAGAAAAAATCTTTTTCCATATAACAGATACGGAGAACCAAGCGAACATGACAATGTAGACATTAAGCATCTTTGTTTGCTAACAAGGTGCAGTTTGGCAAATTCTATATACAACGACTATTCTGCACTTGAGAAAAAACATCTCACAAATGACAGTATAAACGAACTTTTAAATACAAAAAGAACAAAGCATAAAAGCGTTAAAAACACAAACTTATATTTAATAAACAATGTAGATTATGCTCAGGAACAAGTTGTTAAAAAAGTAAATGAAAGTGGCAACATGGTTATTTATGGACCACCGGGAACTGGAAAATCTCAAACCATTGTAAATGTTATATCTGACGCTATATGTAAGAGCAAAAAAGTTTTAGTTGTTTCGCAAAAAAAAGCAGCACTAGAAGTTGTTTTTAACAGACTTTCCACTTTAAACGACAAAGCGATGTTTATTACAGATGCGGAAAAAGAAAAAAGAGCCTTTTATGAAAGATGTTACTCGGCGCATCAAAACATTTTAAATTCTGTTTACAGTGACAAATTGCAAAAAGATTACGACGAATTAACAAAGCACTTAAACAACGAAGTAAACAATTTAAACATAATTTCAAATTGCTTAACAACAAAAACGCCGTTTGGTGTTTCATTGCAAGAAATGTATTACAATTCATATAAAATTGGGAAAAGAACGGTAGATTATGCTATCTATAAACAAATGTTAAAAGACAAGCGACTAATGGCTTTATCGTATGATGAATTAAATGGTGCGCTAGAAGTTTTGAACGAAAAAAATAAAGCAGAATTATATTACAATTTTGTTGAAGAAAAAAAGAAAAATCCTTTTATAGACCATATAAAAAGTGATTTAAGCGTGCATGTTGTTATTGAAGCACAAAACAAGTTAAAAAATTTGTCGCAAAAAAGGCAAGCGCTATTTGATGTTGCAAAATATAAATACTCTCGTCAAATTCTTTCGTATTACAATCAAGTAAAGGCAAATAAAAACATAAAACCTCTTGTTAAAATGATTGCAAAGTTTGATTATCCAGATTCAGAGAAATTGCTTAAAGCAAGTTATGTTATGTTTTTAATGTATCCTTATGCCAAATATAACATGCTAAAAAAAGAAAAATTGGTTGAAGAACAAATAAATGACACGTTAGTTGCTATTGACGAGTATGTTAAAGATTATGAATTTTTAAAAGATGTTTTAACTGAAAGTGGTTATTTAATGGCACTAGACGGAATTTTAAATGGAAATAATTCAATTTTAAGATTGTTGCTTTTTGCCGTAGAAAATTACATTGATTTAAGAGATACAAATAGCATTTTAAAAAATTTAGACGACAATCAAAAAACAGTTTTAAATTTTGCCTATAAAAATTCTGGAACATTTTTAAAATATATGGAAGTTTTGTCAAAGCTTATGCCAATAAGAATGTATCACGAAATAATTAAGTATGAAACTTCTCAAAAACAAATATTGTCAAGAATTGTAGACTTTGAAAATATAAGGTCAAGAATAGTTAGTTTAAAAAAACAGCAAAATGAATTAAGCAAACAAATTGCAAATCAAAGCTTTAACGAAGATTATAAGAAAATGATTGACGGTAGCCCCAAAAGCAAAGATTATGTTTATCAAATTTCTAAAAAACAGAATTTTTGGCCAATAAGAAAAACCATGGAAGTTTATGGAGAATATCTTTTTAAACTTTTTCCTTGCTTTTTGTTGTCGCCAGAAAATGTTTCTACAATTTTACCATTAAAACGCAATATGTTTGATGTTGTGCTTTTTGATGAGGCATCTCAAGTGTTTATTGAAAATACAATTCCAACCATATATCGTGGGAAAAGGATAGTTGTAGCAGGTGACGCTAAACAACTAAGACCAACAACAACATTTATGAAAAGGTATATGGGGGCAAGCGTAGATGATGATTTAGACTATTCAACACAGGCTGCACTAGAGGTTGAAAGTTTGCTAGATTTAGCCGTTTCTAGATTTTCTAGTAGCAACATTACATATCATTATAGAAGCAAAAATGAAGAACTTATAGATTTTTCAAACAAAGCCTTTTATTTTGGAAAACTTCAAATAGCGCCTAATGTTTCAAAAAATTTAAGGCATAAACCAATTGAAAGAATTTTGGTTGATGGAATGTGGCAAGATAGAAAAAATATAGTTGAAGCGCAAAAAGTTGTTGAACTTACAAAGAAAATATTAAAGAACAGAAAAAACAACGAAACTTTAGGAATTATAACCTTTAATGTTGAGCAGGAAAATTGCATAGAAGATTTAATGGAAAAACAGTGTTATAATGATGATGAATTTAGGAATTTGTACATAAAAGAAACAAACAGAATTGAAAACGGAGAAGATGTTAGTTTATTTATTAAAAATTTAGAGAATGTACAAGGCGATGAAAGAGATATAATAATATTTTCAATCAGTTATGCAAGAAACGAATATGGCAAAGTAAATTCAATCTTTGGTTCGCTTTCAAACGAAGGTGGTGAAAATAGATTAAATGTTGCAATAACAAGAGCAAAACAAAAAATTTATGTTGTTACAAGCATTGAACCAGAGGAATTAAAGGTTGATAATGCAAAATTCATCGGACCAAAACTTCTTAAAAGTTATTTAACATATGTAAGAGCAGTTTCTAATGGGAACCAAGAAGAAATTAAAACAATTTTAAATAGTTTTAATGAGAGTGTAATGCCTACAAAAAATAATAGCACAATTTTGCCTATAGAAAATCAAATTGCCGAACACTTAACAAAACTTGGCTACAAAACAGAAATTAATCTTGGCAATTCAAATAGTAAAATAAGCGTTGCTGTGTACGACAGAAAAAAAGATAAATATTTGTTGGGAATTGAAACTGACCAAACAGTTATATCAAGTTCGCCTTCTCCACTTGAAAGAGACGTTTTTAGAAATCAATTTTTAAAATCAAAAGGCTGGAACATTTTTAGAGTTTGGAGCAGAGATTGGTGGCACAACAAAAATCAGGTTATAAATAACATTGTTAAAGAAATAGAAAAGCAAAAGTAAAAGTTTGGTTAACATACTTAATTTTATTTGACAAATTAAATTTGACACTCATATAAAGATAAATGTTGTATTTTATTTACACTTTTTTATATGGAAATATAGTATTCAATTCAAAGGAGACAAAATGTTAAAATTACTCAAATATTTTAAATTTATAGACTGGATATTATCAATATTAGTTGTTGGTGTAATTGTTTTTCAGGTTTATCTGGAAATTGAACTTATTGAATATATGGGAAACATTATTTCATTAATTCAACAGCATGCACAAGGTGCAGAGTTAACCTCTCAAGCGCTTTGGGATGTTGGTTGGAAAATGATTTTAATTGCGCTGGGAATATGTGTTAGTGTTATTGTGGTTAATTTTATGGCTTCAATGGTGGCAGCGAGATTTTCCAAAAAATTGAGAACAACAATTTTTAGCAAAGTAAATTCATTTTCCATGGAAGAAATGAACAAGTTTTCTACAGCATCGCTAATAACAAGGTCGACCAACGACATAAAACAGGTTGAACAAACAATTTTTATGACATTAAGAATGGCCATAACTGCACCGGTTATGGCATGTTTTGCTATTAGCAAAATTATTGGTAGTAGTGTTGAACTCTCTTGGACTACGGCTGGCGCACTGCTTGTTATGATTTTGCTTGTTTTGTTTTTGTTTTTTGTTGCAGTGCCTAAATTTTCACAAATTCAAAAAAAGACTGACAAAATAAACAATGTAACAAGGGAAAATTTAACAGGATTAAGAGTTGTAAGAGCATATAATGCAGAAAAAGAACAAGAAGAAAAATTTGAAGTTGTAAACAAAGATTTAACAAAAACAAACTTGTTTGTTAACAGAGTTATGGCGCTTATGTGGCCGGGGCTTGAACTTATTATGAACGGGCTTACAATTGCCATTTATTGGGTTGGTGCTTATTTAATTAATGTCAGCGCAATCGAGTACTATACAATGGTTACGTTTACCCAATATGCAATGCATGTGCTTATGAGTTTTATGTTCATATCAATGCTTTTTGTATTTATACCAAGAGGCGTGGTTTCGGGGCGAAGAATTAATGAAGTTCTCTCTACCAAATCAAAAATTTCTGATGGCGAAGGTGTTTCTACCACCGAAGAAAATAAAGGTACAGTTGAATTTAAAAATGTGTCGTTTAAATATCCTGACGCTGAAGAATACGTTTTAAAAGACATATCTTTTAAAGTAAATAAAGGTGAAACTATTGCCTTTATTGGGTCAACCGGCAGTGGAAAAAGCACACTTATAAATTTAATACCAAGATTTTTTGATGCAACAGAAGGCGAAGTGTTGGTTGACGGCGAAGACGTTAAACAATATAAAATTAAAGAACTGAACAAAAAATTAGGATATGTGCCACAGAAAGGGTATTTGTTTAGTGGAACAATAAAGAGCAATTTGTTATATGGAAACAAAAACGCTACGGACGAAGAACTCGAAATGTGTTTAAAAATAAGTCAAGCAAACTTTGTTAAGAAACTAGAAGGTGGAATAGATTATGAAATCGCACAAGGTGGAACCAATGTTTCTGGTGGACAAAGACAAAGATTAAGCATAGCAAGGGCATTAGTAAAAAAACCAGAGATTTTAATTTTTGATGATAGTTTTTCAGCCTTAGATTACAAAACCGACAAAAACTTAAGAAAAGCGTTAAAAAAACACACTAAAGATGCTACAAAAATTATAGTTGCTCAAAGGATTGGAACAATTATAGATGCCGATAAAATTGTTGTGTTAGATGAAGGAAAAATGGTGGGATATGGAACGCATGACGAGTTGTTAAAATCTTGCGAAGTTTATAAAGAAATTGCGCTCTCCCAATTATCACAGGAGGAACTAAAATGACAAAATCAGAAAATAAAACTCCAAAAAGACAGCATGGCCCAATGGGCAGAGGGATGATGGGCTCGGGTGAAAAAGCAAAAAACTTTAAAAAATCAATGAAAATGCTAGTTAAATCGTTAAAACCAAATTATACAAGTATTGTTTTTTCGCTTTTATTTGCAGTAATTGGAACCATTCTTGCACTGGCGCTTCCAAATGTAACAAAAATTGTTAGTGAAGAAATTTTTAATTCAATTTCACAAAATATTTCTGTTAATTTGCAAAAGGTAATGACGGTATCTCTTTGGCTTGTATGCATGAGTTTAGTCAGTGCACTATTTTCATATTTTCAAGGCTTTATTTTAAGTGGAGTAACTGCAAAAGTTACAAAAAAATTAAGAAGCGACATTTCGCACAAAATAAATGTGCTTCCCTTAAAGTATTTTGACACGCAAAGTTACGGTGATATTTTAAGCAGGGTCACAAACGATGTTGACACAATAGGTCAAACATTAAATCAAAGTTTAAGCAATATTGTTACTTGCATAACCATGCTTATAGGCTCTTTAGTTATGATGTTTGTAAATTCGTGGCAACTCACCTTAATTACGCTTTGCGCAATGCCAATAAGTTTAATTTTAGTTTCAATAATTGTTAAATTTTCACAAAAATTTTTCATTAAACAACAAAATGCGTTGGGAGAAATAAATGGAATTATTGAAGAAAATTATTATGCTCACAATATTGTTAAAACATTTAATGCAGAAAAAAGGGCTCAAAAAGATTTTGAAGTTGTAAATAAAAATCTATTTTCTTCGGCTTTTATTTCACAATTTCTTTCTGGCTCAATGTACCCAATTATGAATTTTATTTCAAATATTGTATATGTATTAATTTGTGTAATAGGTGGAATAATGTCCATAAAAAACCCTGTGTTTGCTGTAACTATTGTCGCTTTCATTCAGTACATGAGAACTTTTAACCAACAAATAGGTCAGGTTGCACAAATTAGTGGAACGCTTCAAAGTGCAGCTGCAGCAAGTGAAAGAGTTTTTGAATTTTTAAATGAAGAAGAACAGGAAAAAGAATCTAAAAACAAAATTAAATTAGATAAAGTAAAAGGGTTGGTTGAGTTTAAAAATGTCAGTTTTGGATATGAAGAAGGAAAACCAATTATTCACAATTTTAGTGCAAAAATTCTTCCAGGGCAAAAAGTTGCAATAGTTGGGCCAACAGGTGCTGGCAAAACAACGCTTGTAAATTTGCTTATGCGATTTTATGAAATTGACAAAGGCGAAATTTTAATAGATGGCGTTAGCACAAGAGACATGACAAGAGAAAATGTTCGTGCACTTTTTGGAATGGTACTTCAAGACGCTTGGATATTTGACGGAACTATTAGAGAAAACATTTCATATGGCACACCAAATAAATCAAATAAAGAAATAGAAGACGCCTGTTGTTTTGCTCACATAGACCACTTTATACGTTCACTTCCAAACGGATACGATATGATGCTTGATGAAACGTCAAACATAAGCCAAGGACAAAGACAATTATTAACTATTGCAAGGGCAATGGTTAACAATGCTCCAATGTTAATTTTGGACGAAGCGACATCAAGCGTTGATACTAGAACAGAAATTATGATTCAAAAGGCAATGGATAAATTAACTCAAGGAAGAACAAGTTTTGTTATTGCGCATAGATTATCAACGATAAAAAACGCAGATCAAATACTGGTTATGAAAAATGGCAATATTGTTGAACAAGGTAACCACGAACAACTCTTAAAACAAAATGGATTTTATGCAGAATTGTATAATTCTCAGTTTGCTGAATAAAAATGAAGATTGACACAACATAAAATGTGTGATATTATGCTTGTGAGGTAAATATGGAAAATAAATATGCTTTAAAACAAATAAAATGGTTTTATGATGTAGTAGAGCAAATTGTGCTCCCAATGGTTGAATACAAAGACTGTTTTGTAAGTTTAAAAACAAAACGCAAATATGATAAAACGCAATACCAAAGTCAACTTAGAAAAGAATATAAATGTGATTTGTGCGAAATTGACTCTTATAAATTTATATCAATAGTTTTCGATAGCTCTTACTTAATGAAAATTGCAAGAAGATGCAAAGATTATGACTTGGGAATTCCAAAGCAATCAGATATAGAAAATGCATATTTAACAGAAAGGGAATTGTTAATAATAGCAGAAGATATTAATGATAAACTATACGCAGAGTATAAAGATACAATGGGTATTACAGATGAGGATGAAATGCAATATTAAAATTTGCAAAATTAAATTTAAAAAGCGATTGACAAACAATCGCTTTTTTGTTATATTCTATTTGCGATTTTGTGTTTGTTAAACATAATTTTGCAAAAAGTCCTAATTTTTATTAGGCCGGCATTAACAAACAGCAGGTAGCAACTTTATTTTACCATTTGCTTTACCGAAACTGCACAAATTTGTGTGCATGGTGCATGTTGTGTTAGTAGAGTGACAATTCACTTTTTTAAACACGAAATGTTATAGGCAATGTGGCAAATTAAAGATATTTAATTGCAACATTGCCTATTTTGTTTTTAATGTTAGAAAAATTATAAAAGGAGGAAAGACATGCCTACAATAAATCAGTTGGTTAAAAGTGGTAGAAAGACATTTGATAAAAAAAGCAAATCTCCACTTCTAGAAAACTGCCCTCAAAAAAGAGGTGTTTGCTTGGCAGTAAAAACAACAACGCCTAAAAAGCCTAACTCAGCTCTTAGAAAAATTGCCCGTGTAAAACTTTCAAACGGTCAAGAAGGAACTTGTTACATTCCTGGAATTGGGCACAATTTGCAAGAGCATAGTGTTGTTTTGGTGCGTGGAGGAAGAGTTAAAGATTTGCCAGGTGTAAGATACCATATTATTCGTGGTGCTTTAGATGCTTCTGGTGTTGCAAAAAGAAATCAGAGTCGTTCTAAGTATGGCGCTAAAAAACCTAAATAATTAAAATTTTACTAATCATTCACGTACGTGAATTTAAAAGGAGTTAATATGCCAAGAAGAAGTGGCGTGCCAAAACGTGATGTGCTTCCAGATCCAAAATATCATAACAAACTTGTAACAAAGTTTATAAATCAGGTTATGTATGATGGCAAAAAAGGAATTGCACAAAGCATTGTTTATGGTGCTTTTGATATTATAGCAAAGAAAACTGGTTTGGATCCAGTTGATGTGTTTACTACAGCAATAGAAAATGTAAAACCAGTTTTAGAAACAAAAGGTCGTAGAGTTGGTGGTGCAACATACCAAGTTCCAATGGAAATCAGACCAGAAAGAAGACAAACTCTTGCAGTTCGTTGGCTTGTTTTGTTTGCTAGAAAGAGAAACAGTGAGCGAACAATGGAAGAAAAAGTTGCAGGAGAACTTATGGATGCTTACAATAATCAAGGTTCTGCAATCAAGCGAAGAGATGAAATGCACAGAATGGCTGAAGCTAACAAGGCTTTCGCTCATTACAAATGGTAATTATTTTAAATTTTAATCATGAATAACTTTGTTTACTACGGGTCTTTGCCACACAGTCATGTGCAAAGCACACTCCTGCGTGGACAAACACCCGTGAGCCTCGTTCTTCATGTTAAAATTTAAAATAATGCAAAAAATTTATACACAAATTTTAATCATGAATAACTTTGTTTACTTAAAACAAAATATGGGGACCCCGCAAAATTGTGAAAACATTTTGTGGGGAGAGGAGAAACGGAGTGAAAAGCAAAAATTTGCGATAGCAAATTTAGGTAAAAACGACAGTTTCGACGAAGTTATGTGCAAAGCACACTCCTGCGTGGACAAACACCCGTGAGCCTCGTTCTTCATGTTAAAATTTAAAATAATGCAAAAAATTTATTAAAATTAACATAAAAATTATGTATTTCATAAACATTTTTCTTATGTTAAATAAAATGATTTTATAATTTTCAAAAAACACATGTAGCAAGTTTATAAATAACATGTTTTAAATTATAAGTTTGAATTTAATTAAAATGTTAAAAATAAAATTTTGATAAAATTATTTGATTTTTTATCAAAACGGAGATAACCGTATAAATTAAAATTAAAAATAAGGAGAAAATTAATGGAAGAAAATCTTTCACTCACAAGAAATGTTGGTATTATGGCTCATATTGATGCTGGTAAAACAACAACAACTGAAAGAATTCTTTTCTATACTGGAATTAACCACAAAATAGGAGAAGTTCACGATGGTGCAGCAACAATGGACTGGATGGAACAAGAACAAGAAAGAGGTATAACAATAACGTCTGCTTGTACAACATGCCATTGGAAAAACCATAAAATCAACATCATTGATACACCAGGACACGTAGATTTTACAATCGAAGTTTTGCGTTCTTTAAAAGTTCTTGATGGTGCAGTGTTAGTTTTAAGTGCTCGTGATAAGGTTCAACCACAAACAGAAACTGTTTGGAGACAAGCAAATGAGTGCAAAGTACCAGTTATCATTTTTGTAAACAAAATGGACAGAGATGATGCGTATTTTGACAAATGTGTTGAATCGGTAAGAGATAGACTTCGCACCAAACCATTACCTCTTCAAATGCCTATAGGAATGGCAGATACATTTAAGGGAATAATTGACCTTTTAACAATGAAAGCATATATTCCTGAAGATGACTTTGGGAAGATAGTTGACGAAATTGAAATACCAGCCGAGTATAAAGAAGAAGCGCAAAAAAGACACGATGCTTTAATTGAAGAAATTGTTGAAACAGATGATGCTTTATTGGAAAAATATTTTGGTGGAGAAGAAATATCACTTGATGAATTGAAAAAAGCAATAAGAAAGGCAACAATCGCAAAACAAGTAACCCCAATGCTTTGTGGTTCATCATATAAAAATAAAGGTGTTCAAAACTTGTTGGATGCAATGATAGATTATTTGCCATCACCACTAGACATAGAAGCAATAAAAGGTATTAATCCTGTAACAGAGCAAGAAGAAATAAGACATCCAGAATTCAACGCACCACTTGCTGGGTTGGCATTTAAAATTGCAACTGACCCATATGTTGGTACTTTAACATTCTTCCGTGTTTACAGTGGTGTGTTAAAGGCAGGCTCGTATGTATATAATGCAAACAACGGCAAAACAGAAAGAGTTGGACGTTTAATTCGTATGCATGCCAATAACAGAACAGAAATTCAAGAAGTTAAAGCGGGCGATATCGCTGCTATAGTTGGACTAAAAGATACAATAACTGGACACACTCTTTGCGACAAGGATCACCCAATCCAACTTGAAAGCATGAAATTCCCAGAGCCAGTTATTCAACTTGCAATCGAACCTAAAACAAAGGACATGCAAGAAAAAATGGCACTCGCGCTTGGAAAATTATCAAGAGAAGACCCATCTTTTAGAGTTCAAACCGATCAAGAAACTGGGCAGACACTTATTTCAGGTATGGGTGAATTGCACCTTGAAATCATTGTAGACAGACTTTTAAGAGAATTTAAAGTAGAAGCAAATGTTGGAAAACCACAAGTTGCATACAGAGAGACAATTAGGAAAACTGTTGAAGCAGAGGGTAAATTTGTTAGACAAAGTGGTGGTAAAGGTCAATATGGACATTGTTGGGTTAAGTTTGAACCACTCGAGCCAGGCAGTGGCTATGAATTTGTTGACAAAACAGTTGGTGGTTCAATTCCAAAAGAATTTATTCAACCAGTAAACAAAGGTATTGACGAAGCAAGAATGAACGGTGTTATTGCCGGGTATGAAACAATTGACTTTAGAGCTACAGTTTTTGATGGTTCTTATCACGATGTTGACTCATCAGAAATGGCTTTTAAAATTGCCGGTTCTCTCGCTTTTAAAGAGGGAGCAAAGAAGGCTGATCCAGTACTTTTGGAGCCAATAATGAAAGTAGAAGTAGACGTTCCAGATGAATATTTAGGAACTGTCATGGGCAATTTAACTTCAAGAAGGGGAATTTTGTTGGGCAATGATTCAATCCCTGGATATCAAAGAGTTAGGGCAGAAGTTCCACTAGCGGAAATGTTTGGCTATGCTACAGACTTGCGTTCACAAACTCAAGGAAGAGGAACATTTGTTATGGAACCATTAAAATATCAAGAAGTTCCAAAATCTATAACAGAAAAAATTGTTGGAGAAAGAAAAAAATCATAATGTTTTAAATATTTCACTATAAAGTGAAAATATGTTGAAAAACATTTGAAAAAAAAAATAAAATATGATATTATCATTAAGACTTAAATTAATAAAAAAGGAGAATATTTAAAATGGCTAAGGAAAAATTTGATAGAAGTAAGACACACGTAAATATTGGTACCATTGGACACGTTGACCATGGTAAAACAACTCTTACTTCAGCAATTTGCCAATACAGTGCCCTTAAAGGTCTTGCAGACAAAATGAAATATGAAGACATTGATAAGGCACCAGAAGAAAAAGCAAGAGGAATTACAATCAACACTGCACACGTTGAATATCAAACAGCAAAGAGACACTACGCTCACGTAGACTGTCCAGGACACGCAGACTATGTTAAAAACATGATTACAGGTGCTGCACAAATGGACGGAGCAATATTAGTTGTTTCTGCTGCAGATGGTCCAATGCCTCAAACAAGAGAACACATATTGCTTGCTCGTCAAGTTGGTGTTCCATACATTGTTGTATTTATGAACAAAATGGACCAAGCAGATCCAGAACTTGCAGAACTTGTTGAAATGGAAATCAGAGATTTGTTAACATCATATGATTTCCCAGGGGACACAACTCCTATTATCAAAGGTTCAGCTCTTAAGGCATGTGAAGCATGTGAAGCTGGTGATTTGAATAGCGAATGGTTGAAACCAATTCAAGAACTTTTGGACACAATCGACACATACATTCCAGACCCAGTAAGAGAAACAGACAAACCATTCTTAATGCCAGTTGAAGACGTATTTACAATCACAGGTCGTGGTACTGTTGCAACAGGTAGAGTAGAAAGAGGAACAGTTAAAGTTAACGATACAGTTGAAATTGTTGGAATGAAAGATTCAGGAAAACAAACGGTAGTAACTGGCGTTGAAATGTTCAGAAAACTTCTTGATGAAGCAAGAGCCGGAGACAATGTTGGTTTGCTTCTTCGTGGAATTCAAAGAGATGAAATTGAAAGAGGTCAAGTACTTTGCAAACCAGGTTCAATTCATCCACATACAGAATTTACAGCACAAGTATACGTTCTAAAGAAAGAAGAAGGTGGACGTCATACACCATTCTTTAATGGATATAGACCACAATTCTATTTCAGAACAACAGATGTTACTGGAACAATCAAACTTCAAGACGGTGTTGAAATGGTTATGCCAGGAGATAATGTTTCTATGGACATCACTCTTATTACACCTATCGCTATTGAAGAAGGACTTCGTTTTGCTATCCGTGAAGGTGGTAGAACAGTAGGTTCTGGCGTAGTTTCAAAAATTGTTAAATAATTGTAAAAGATAATAGAACCCAATTATCTTTAAAAAAAAGACGGAATAACCCACCGTCTTTTTTTATTATTTGCAAAAAAATATAAAATAATATAAACTAGGATAAAGAAAGGAGAATTTATGAATATTTGGAAAGATATAAACAAAGATAGAATAAAACCAAATGATTTTATTGTGTGCATAGAGATTGAACAAGGCAGTAAAAACAAATATGAACTAGACAAAGAAACGGGACTAATAATATTGGATAGAGTTCTTTACACAAGTACTCATTATCCTATGAATTACGGATTTATCCCACACACATTATCTGGCGACAAAGATCCATTGGATGTTTTTGTGTTATGCAGTCAACCAATCGAAAAAATGAGTTTAGTAAGATGCTTCCCTATTGGCATAGTTCATGTTATTGATAAAAATGAAACAGATGAAAAAATTATAGCCATTCCATTTGGTGACCCACAGTATAATTCTTATAAAACAATAGAAGAACTGCCATCTCACATTATAGATGAATTAAAGCACTTTTTAAATGTTTATAAACAACTTGAAAATAAAGAAGTAAAAGTTGCCCAAACTCAAGGACCAAAAGAAGCTATGGATTGTATTAGACAAAGCATTTTAGATTTTGAAAAAAACAAATTAGACTAAGTAATTGGCGTGTATATTTAAGGAGTGTTGTAAATTTTGAATATAATAGAAGAAATAAAAAATAATTGTGATGTTAAATATGGAGAATTTACGAAAAAAATTATAGGAAAACAAAAATCTGCATATTTAAGAATAAACATTGCAAAGCAAATTGCAAAAAAGTATTCCAACACAAATGAAGCAATCAAATTTCTTGACATGCTTCCACATAAAAATATTGACCAAAATAATGTGCATGGACTAATTATAGGATATTTAAAAGAGGAAGCATTAAATGTAATTTCAAAATTGAAAAAATTTTTACCATATATTGATAATTGGGCAACCTGTGACATTACTGTGTCAAATTTAAAAATAATAAAAAAAGAGCCTCAAAAATTTAAAATTTTTGCAAAAAATTGTATAAAAAGTAATAAATCATTTATAAAACGCTTTGGTATAGTTATTTTGTTAACCTATTTTTTAGACGATAATTTTGAAAAAAAAGACTTAAAAGAAATGGCAAGCATTTATAGTGATGACTATTATGTAAATATGGCTTTGAGTTGGTATTTTAGTGTGGCTTTTGTTAAGCAATATAAAAGTGCTATAAAAATATTTCAAGAAAGCCATATTAAAAACAAATGGGTGCATAATAAATCTATACAAAAAGTATGCGATAGTTTAAGAGTAAATAATCAACAAAAAAGTTATTTAAAGTCGTTAAAACGTTAATTTGTTTGTGTTATGTAAAAAAAAATAGTAAAATGATTTTGGAGGAATAAATGATAAAAAAAACTCTTTTGATTGTTAGTTTAATAATGTTGAGCTTTATGGTATCTGCTTGTTCAATATCAAATACATCAAAAATTGTTTCAACAAATGACAAAATTTATAATTTTTACTGTGATGCTTTATTGGAAACGCAAAACAATATTGGCATAGATATTAATAAAATATCACTTAATACTGAGAATAAAAATAGAATAAACTCGGTTTTAAGCAACATAAATTTAGTATCAAAAGAGGAATTGGCCATAATTGCAAGCATTGAGTGTTATGATATGGCGAGTACTCCAAAAGTTTTATATCTTGATATAACGGATGGCATTGTTTATGTAAAACAACAAGGTAAAACATATATGTGCAATGTAAAGCAAAATAATGTTGAAACAAACTATGAGTTTTCCATTACAAAAAATTCTACAACTCAGGAATATAACATAAGTTATGAAAAGCAAATTGTCAACCAAAATGAACTTTGCAAAGCAAATGTATTTTTTGATAAACAAACAAGCAAATTGTCAATAGAATTGGAAACATATGATGATATAAGTGGTCAAAAATTTGAAATTAGAAAAGAATGTTATTCATTAATAAATAGCAATAGAGCATTAAGAGTTAACATAGTTAAAGGAACATCAAATAACAGGTCAATTTATGTCATTGATACTTATAAACAAATAATAAATTTTAAAACAAAAATCGCAAGTTGTAATGACAAGAGTGAAAATATAAAAATAGAGGATATAAACCAAAATAAGTTTGTAAGTTCATCAAGCACAGATAATTGTGGATATATTTTTGAATATAGTGCTGAAAGTTCTAATCCTACAGTGGAAACTTTTGGCGATTTGTCTCAGTGGTAAAATATGGAAAAAATTGAAATTGATTGTGAATTAAATTATTTAAAAAAAGTATTAGATGTGATAGAAATTCATATAAAAAATACTGAAGAATTAATATTAAAATTGGAAAAAGAGATGCGTGAATTAACGCATCACTTTTCTGAGGAGTATTACTATTTAGACGATGAAGAAACCGTTACTGGTGGAGATGAGCTAGATGATGCAGAAAGAGTTATAAATGAAACAAAAAATGAATTTTATAGATTAAAAAAGCAAAAATTATCTCCTTATTTTGGAAAAATAGTGTTTAAAGATTACGCTACGAATAAAGCAGAAAATTATTATATAGGAACTTTTAGTTTAACAAACAATACAGATGTTCCCCTTGTGTGCGACTGGCGAGCTCCAGTAAGCTCAATGTTTTATGATTTTGAAATAGGAAATGCAAAATACATTGCTCCACAAGGAGAGATAAGTGGTGAAATATTAAACAAAAGACAGTTTAAGATAAAAGATAGCAAAATGTTATATTGCTTTGATAGTAATTTAACTATACAAGACGAAATTTTGCAACAGGAATTAGCAAATAACGCAGATGTAAAAATGAAAAATATTGTGTCAACAATCCAAAAAGAACAAAATTTAATTATAAGAGATGGCTCAAAAGTTCTTTTTGTGCAAGGTATTGCAGGTAGTGGTAAAACTTCTATTGCAATGCATAGAGTTGCGTATTTATTGTATAAATTTAGAGAAAAATACACATCAAAAAACATTTTAATTATTTCTCCTAATAATATATTTAGCGATTATATATCCTCGGTTTTGCCATCTCTTGGCGAACAAAATATACAATCAATGAGTTTTTATGATATTGCACAAGATGAATTAAGCACTTTAACATGTGGTTTGCAAACCAAGGAAGAATCAATTAATGAAATTATTGATGATGAACAGAGATTAAATGAAGTTGCATACAAAAACTGTTTTGAATTTTGTGAAAGTTTAAAAGTGTATTTAAAAACATATGTAAATGTGGGATTTGATGCACATGATTTAACTTTTGGAGATGTAAAAATACAAAAACAAAAACTTGAAGAATTATATAACAAAAACTATGTAGAAAAAATGCCATCAGTAAGAGTTGGTTGGATAGCAGATTATATAATTGACCAATTAGATATTAAAAACAATAATGAGGAATTGTATAAAAGAATTAAAAAGGTTCTTTTGCCAATGTTTATAAAAAGTTCTTTATTGGATATTTATGCTGATTTTTTAAACAAAATTGGAATGAATTTTTCTCTTACAAAAGACAATAAGGTAAAAAATGAGGACATAGCTCCCATATTATATTTAAAACACTATATTTTAGGACTAAATAAGTTTAAGGATATTAAATATCTAGTTGTAGACGAAATGCAAGATTATTCTCCAATTCATTATGAAATGATTAATGAAATATTTGATTGTGAAAAAACTATAATAGGAGACATTAATCAGTGTATTGATAAAATAATTGACAAACAAGATTTAGAAAATTATTGCAAATTGGTGGGTGCTGAAAAAATAATTTATTTAAATAAAACATATAGATCTACTGACGAAATAATAGAATTTTGTGACACTATAAAAAACTTACATTCAAATAGTGCACATAGACATGGAGAAAATGTAGATATGCACATATGTGATGATATTGAAAATGAAGCAAAATATATAGAAAATTTAATAAAAAACACAAAAAAATATGAAACTATAGCAATTATTTGCAAAACGCAAAAAGAGGCAGAACTATACTATGGTTTAATTTCAAATATTGAAAACTTAAATTTGCTTAACGAAAATGGAGAGATGTCTAAATACATGATTATGCCGGCAAGTACATGCAAAGGTTTAGAATTTGATATGGTTGTTATTCCTAATGTTTCAAGAAAAAACTATAAAACTTTTTTGGATAAAAATTTATTATATGTTTCATGCACTAGGGCTTTACATAAATTGTGTTTAACATCTCATACTGATTTCACAAAATTTATTAAATCGATGTGATTTATTAAAAATAATTGAATATATGTTCAACTGTGCATATTTCATTTTAAATATGGTGTTTTGAATTTATTGCAAAATGTTAATAATGGTGATATACTAGTAAAAATTAGGATAATGGGATAACTTAAAAAGGAAGTACTTATGGAATCTGTTGATGTTAAAAAATTATATGAAAAGTATCAAGATTATAAAGATAAAGAGATATGCGTAAATGGTTGGGTAAAAAGTGTAAGGGCAAGCAAAGATTTTGGGTTTATAGACTTTACAGATGGAACTTGTTTTAAGCCAGCGCAAATTGTTTTTGGAAAAATTAAAAATTTTGACCAAATTTCAAAACTAAATACTGGCTCTACAATAATTTGCCAGGGGACAGTAAAATTGACTCCACAGAACAAACAACCATTTGAAATTGTTGCAAATAATATTGAGATATTTTGTGCTACAGACAGCGAATATCCTTTGCAAAAGAAAAGGCACAGCGTTGAATTTTTGCGAGAAATTGCATATTTAAGACCAAGAACAAACTTGTTTCAAGCTGTTTTCAGAATAAGAAGTGTTGCTGCTATGGCTATTCATGAATATTTTCAACAAAACGGATATGTGTATGTTAATACTCCGTTAATAACCACGGCAGACTGTGAAGGCTCTGACCAAATGTTTAAACTTACAACGTTAAATTTTAATAATTTGCCAAAAGACGAAAAGGGAAATGTTGATATGAAGCAAGATTTATTTGGAAAACTTGCATATATAACAGGAAGTGGTCAACTGCATGGAGAAACATTTGCATTGGCTTTTAAAAAAATTTACACATTTGGACCTACTTTTAGAACTGAAAACAGTAACACAAAAACACATGCCAACGAATTTTGGATGATAGAGCCAGAGATAGCGTTTTGTGATTTAGATAATCTTATGGACATCGAAGAAGAAATGTTAAAATTTATTGTAAAATATGTATTGCAAAAATGTAATGATGAGATAGAGTTTTTAAATAACTTCGTTTCTAAAGGGCTAAAAGATAAATTAAATAAACTTTTAAACAGTAACTTCACAAGAATTGACCATAAAGATGTTATTGATATATTAAAAAAGGCAAACGTAAAATGGGAATTTGAGCCTAATTATGGAGAAGATATCGCAAAGGAGCATGAAAAATACATTACAGAATATTTTAACGGACCAGTATTTATTAAAAATTGGCCAAAAGATATTAAAGCATACTACATGAAATTAAATGATGACAATAAAACAGTTGCTGCTGTAGATTTGGAAGTGCCGGGGGCTGGTGAACTTATTGGTGGAAGCCAAAGAGAAGAAAATTATGATAAAATTGTTCAAAGATGCAAACAGATGGGGGTAGATGTACAAACTATTGATTGGTATTTAAATTTACGAAAGTTTGGAAGTTGTGTTCACTCCGGTTTTGGTATGGGTTTCGAAAGATTGGTGATGTATTTAACAGGTGTTGACAATATAAGAGATGTTATACCATTTCCAAGAACTCCTCAAAATTGTTTATATTGATTATGCTATTATTAAATTATAATAATTTAATCACACATTATTAAATTTTAAAATGTGTGATTTTTATTAATTATTTAATTATTTTAACAAAAAATATTAAAAAAATTTTTTATTTAAATAAATTAAATAATAAAAAATAAAAAAAATAATAAAAATAATAAAAATAATAAAAAAAACATATTTTAAAAAAATTTAAAATATGTTTTTTACCTTATAAATAAAGGCTTTCAAATAAAATTACCAAATTTTTTCACGTATTTTATTTGAGATTATAATTGAACTTATGCAAATTCCTAGTAAGGCAATTATTCCAATAGTTACATATATATAAATAGTATTTTGTTCTATTGTTTTTGCATTTAATGTAACTGTTTTTGAAATTGAATTTCCAAGCGTATTATCTGGATTTATAAGTTTTACTTGAATAATGTATTCTCCAGCCAGCGATGGTTCAAATTTTATATGTGAACCTTGGGCGTACATTGTGCCATTTACTAGCCAAACAATTTGGTCATCTTCATAATAGTTTTGTGTATCAATACTGCAATCAAAAGCCTGAACATTTGTGCTTAAATTAGAATAAGGACTTGCTATAATTGTAAATTGTTTACTAATTGTTGCAGCTTTTGGATTTATTATTATATTAAATATTTCGCTTGTAACAATTTGTGTACCTATTGTTGCTTGTGCAAAAACTTTATAAGCACCTGTAGAATTTTGCAATGGATAAAATGTATAAGTTGAGTTGTCACTTAAATTTAATTGTTGATATATGTTGTTATTTGGAAATTTTTGATACCATGTTATTGTGTATGTTTGAGTTATAGGCAAACTTGCAGTAAATGTTATTGGTTGATTATTTTCATCATATGTTTGAGTAAGATTTCCAGAGTATGTAACATTTAATTTATATGGCTGATTTGTTGTTATTACAAGTTTTATTGTTGCCGACAATTTTTGATCGCCTTCTATTTGAACTGTTATTGAATTTTCACCAATTTTTATCATGTCTTTTGTGACAATTAATACAGATGTTTTATCGGGCATTGTATTTGTTCCGATTGTCCAAATATATCTGTAATTAATATTTGGATTAATAAAATCAGAGTAATCAAAAATTGCATTTAGTTGTAAGTCCTCAAAATCTTCATATAGTTGCGTTAAATTTTGGTCACTATAAATATTTACGCGTTCAGGCGTTGCATAATTACAACAAGCTGTGATTTTGCTTTCGTTTGATTGAAGCAAACAGGTTATTTCCAGGGTGCAAGGTAATAGTGGTGTTAAATTTAAATTTGCTCCATTTAAACTTGCTATGTAATATTCATTTTGATATTGATTGTTGTTAAAAACTAAATTTTCAACAGTTTGAGTGGTGTCATTTGCAATCGTCCATGAAATTTCATTTATTAATTCTTGTGTTGGGGAACTTGCGTCATTCATTGTAATTGCTGTTTTTACGGTGTAAGTTTGATATGGCGTTTCTAAATTATTTTCAAAATAAATTTGATAAATATTATTTTCTTTTGGAACTTCCAAGTCGTTTTCAAAAAAATGTAATGTTGTTGCTACATTTTCAACATAAGGTTCTTGAGCAAATATTGAATTGTTGCTTGCTATTAAAAAATTAAAAATTAACAAAGTTGAAATAGCAAAAACATAAAACATGTAAAATTTTTTTTGCATAATACACCTCTTATTATTAATCTACCACATTTTATATAAAAATAAAAATAATTTTATTATTTTTTTAATGTTGTTTATATTACAAAATGTTTGCAATTATTAAGTATAAAATGTATAATATAACTTAGAATAATAAGGACGGTGCTGTTTATGAATGTTTTAAAAAGAAAAAAAATTATTTTAAGCATGCTACTTTTTCTTGCACTAGGTGCGCTTTGTGTTTTTAGCGCATTTTTTATTTTTGAAAATCAAAAAAACGCACTGAGACCTTCAATTTTTGCTCAACAAATTTCAAATATAAACAATGAACAACAAGCCGATAATTTGCAATATTGGGAACAAGTAAGAACATCAGGCTCTCAAAAGTATGAAAATGTGGAAAGCATAGGAGTACAAGATGCTAATGAGTTGGCAACAGTTATGCAAAATATAAATTCTGGAAATAAAACATATGGAACAATTTATTTGATAGACGATATTGATTTGACAGGAAAAATTTGGACTCCTATTAAACAATTTTCTGGTACATTTGATGGTAGAGGCTATACAATAAAGGGTTTGACAATTGATGAAACAATAACAGCAAGCAATTCAAGTTATGGCTTCTTTGGGCAAACAACAAATGGAGCAATAATTAAAAATGTCACTTTTACTGGAGTAAATGTTGAAACAAATCTTACAAATGCTTATGTTGGAGCAATAGTTGGCAAGGCAAAAAATACGTTTTTTATAAATTGTGGCACAAGTGGCGTTGTAAGTGGGGGCATTTACGCTGGAGGAATTGCAGGTTATGCAAGTAACGTAAATATTGTAAAATGTTTTTCTTATGCAAGCGTAAGCACAAGCAATTATCTTAAAATGTCATCTACTTTTTATATTACATATGCTGGTGGTATAGCAGGTTTTGCAACGGCTTCTAACTCTAACATACAAATGGTTTTTCACTACGGCAATGTCTTTACCAGTGCCAAATTAACAAGTGAATTGCCTGCAAATACAAGAATGATGAATTTACTTGGAGGGATTGTTGGTTTATGTTTTTCAAATCCTTCGGATGGAAAGCCAGATACAATAACTGATTTTTATTGCTCAAGTGATATAAAATACAGATATGGAACACCATCTCAAACAGTTTACTCGGTTAACAGTGACAGCATAAACACCCAGTCAGCTTGGATTAAAGACGAAACTGGCATAATGCATGGCATAGCGAATAAAGATGTCTTGCGGGGCGTTGGAAACATTGTTGTTAATTACAAAAAATTAAGAATAGATTTAGAAAATTGTCCAAACAACCAAATAATTGCTGACGCTAATGGCATTAATGTTTCTTATAAAGAGGAGTCTGTAAATTTAAATACAACAATTTATAACATTTTAACCTTAAAAGAAAATTTGAATACATCGTTAACAAGTGATGAAAATTATTTCTTTGAAAAAGTACAATTTGCTAGAGTTGTATCATGTGAAAACGATGATTTGATTACAATTGGCAACATATTTTCTAAAAAAAGCGAAGATAACAGTTATAGATTTTCCGAAAAAAGCATAGAAGATGTGAACTTAAAAACCAAGCAAACAACGTTACTTTTTAATGGAAAAGATGAATTTAATTTTTCTGCTCCTGAGAATCAAGCTACATATCAACTTGATGTTAAAAAAAGTTTTCAGGGAGAATACATTGTCACAGCATATGAAAGAGGTCAATATAAACAAGTTAATTTTGAATTTCAGCAATATGTAGACGTTTTAAAAAGTGGATATGAAGACGTTTCAAAAACTTATAATATTCAACTTGTAGACGGCACAAAAGCAGAACAGGCAGGTACCTCATCGGCATATTATGTTCCATACAATGAACCATATATAATTACTTTTACAGATGCATATTTTGATAAAATAACACAAATAGGAATAGGTGCAGGAGGCTTTGAAGCTGGGACTACTGTTTTGTTTGATGTTGTAGGTACAAGTCCTGAACAAAACTGCAAATACATTTCTTCAACAATTAAAGAGTCAACATCTGAAACATACTACTTTAACAATTTGCAAACGGTTACGATACAATTAAATGCAAATGAAGCTTGGCAAAATATAGTTCAAAATTCGCCTGCATTTATTTGTAATAAAACTAATGTAATCACAGATGACATTAAAGTTTTTGTTATGGTAGATGAAGAGTTGTCTAACGGAGTAGGCTACATAAATAACAATACAAAAGTTAATATAATAAACGATGGCGCAATAACAATTACAAACTTTTATCCGTTGTGGAGCAAATTTATTGCAAGCAGTATAAGCATGATTGAACAAAACCCACAAAGCACAGAAACTACAATTTTTACAAATACAAGTGGTCATTATGCAGGCGATTTAAGTTTAAGGTACGTTACTAAATGGGAAAAGCCAAATCAATCGGAAACCATTTGGAAAATTAATTGGGAATTGGTTAATGAAGATGTGACCATTACGAGTACTAATAAGGAAATGTTCAAAACTTTTCCAAATGAATCAATATCTCCAATAACAAACGAAGAATTGTCGCAAAACGCAAAGGTTGAATTTGAATTAAATCCAGGTTATATATTAAAAGGCATAAATATTGTACATTTTGATTTGCAAAATGGAACCTCCATTACAACTGAATTTTCATATGATAATTTAAGCAAAGAAACAACTGAAAGGTTTAGTTATTGTGGATGTTCGTATTCTTTGGGCGCCAACAACGAAAATTTAAAAATACATAATGAATTTACAATTTCATTTACCCAAAATAACAATCCATATTCATATTGCATTTCTTTTAACCACTTGGTTGGCATAACTAAGATTGAACTTGTTGTTGCAGAAAAAACATTTGCGTTTGAACTAAATGCCTCATTAGATTCAACTCTTGATGGTTATAATGGTTGCACTGTTGAGACTAAAGTTGCAGGCATTGAAAATGGTGCCATAAGTGGCTCGATTGGAAAGAATACAAGAATTATTACATTTGATGCAAAATTTAAAAATACAATAACAATAACAGCACAGGCTAAACCAGGTTATTATTTGCAAGGATTAGATGCGTCAAATATAAAATGTTATGATAACGCTGGGAATGAAATTACAACAAACGAAAATGGCCAAGAAGGAATTTCAACTATGTTTGAAATTTCGAACACAAAAGTCAATGAACAAAACATTACAATAACAATTACTGTAAACAAAATTATAAATTCAAGTATTGAAAGTTTTAAAATAACTTTGCCTGTTTACAAAAATGAAATAAATGTAACTGCTTTTGTACAAACAGAAAATATTACAGATTTTAGCAGTGCATTATTAAATGAAATAGTATGGACTTCATCAACAAAAGAACATACCGTAGACACGGATGGAAAATTGCGTACAACATTTTATACAGATGAAGAATTTGAATGTGGAATTCAATTAACAGAAATTTTGCAAGAGTATGCAAAAGTAAATGGTGTAAAAGTTTATATAAATGAAGAACTCATTGATTTAGCAGAAAAAGGAATTACAGTTGAAAGTGATGGCTTAACAAATATATATTTAACAATACCCAAGAAGAGTTATGAAAATAGTACACAAATGGAAATTGTGTTTTTGTTAACTATTCCTTCTGCCAAAATAACGTTAACTGATAAAATTACGGATACAACTTCAGATACAACTACAACATGCAATTTTAATGATAAGTTATTTACTTATGGAACAAAAATAAGGTTAAGCTATGATAACAACGACTTAAAAGTTGAAATTTACGACCCAAACGTTGAGTTAAATGATAATTTTTACATAATAAAAGATTTACTTTTAAGAAAAGATATTGAAAGTTTTGATGTAATTATTGACGGAGTTAGTGAAACACTAACAAATAATAAAAATACAAAATTAGAAAAAACAATAGAAAGAGAAGCTTTTAACAAAGATATAATTTCCATTGAAATTGTACCTAATTATAAAACTTCAAATGTTTATGCAAACATTGTATATGTTTACGAAGATACAGAAAGTGCAACCTTAGCGCCAAACATATCAAATCAAATTTGGGTTGATGGCAAACAAAATTCGCAAGCAATTTATGGACAAAATATAAGGTTAATTCAAAATGATATAGCCGGATATAATTCTAAGGGCTGGGTTATAATTCCAACAATCGACCCATATCTTAGCTCTATTTTAATTAATAAAGAAACAAATTGTTATCCAACAGAAACTGAATTGATATTAGGGCAAGATATTGAAGCAAAAGGAAATATTTTCTTTATAGCCGTTTACGAAGCAAAAATATTACCTGTTTCATTCAATTTAAGCAACTACAATGACGGATACAATAAAATTACATTTAATGCTAATTATGAGTACAATTCTGCCACATGGGAGTGGGAGTATGGAACTACAAATTTGCAAATAGATGATAACTTAAGTACAACTCCACCAATTTTAACTTGTGAGCCTTTACTTTACAATTTTGCAGGTTGGAAATGCGATTTAGATGCAAAATATGTCATTAAATATGAAAGCGGAGTATTTGAAATTAATGACCTTATTCTTTCCAATTTGGGAAATTCTACTAATGCCACAATAACATTTTCACCTATGTTGGAACCAGCAGAGATATCTTATGAGTTGTATGATGATATAAACAAAGAAGTGGTTGCCACTGGTGTTGTAACTTACAAGCAAAACAACTACTCTTCCAACAATTTGCCTACAAGATTGGGATATAGTTTTAAAGGTTGGACATATGGCGATAAATTACTTTTAGAATACAAAAATGGGGAATTTGTACTCAACGAATTTATTATAACTCTAACTGATGAAACTGATGAAACTGATGAAACTGATAAATATGTCTATGATGAAGAAAACAATCGCATAAAAGTAACATTGACCTCAGTTTGGGAGCCACAAGAAATAAATTTAATTTTTGACGCTGGAAATGGAGTATTTGCAAATGGCAAACAAACCATTGATGGAACTGTTGTATATGGAACAAATATTTATAACAGTGATGCTTTTAATAATTTGCCAAGTTTAACAAGTGAATATGTTACATATAATTTTAAATATTTTATATTGAAAGGCTCGCCAACAAACATAGTTTATTCTAGTGAAGATTTAAATAACTTTAAATATGAAAATACACAACAAACAACTTTTGTTGCGTGTTATGAAATTGTTGAAGTTAATGCCGAAATTGTTGCGCAAGACGACGCCACAACGTGGGTATACGACGGTCAGGCTCACAGATTAGAAGTAAAAGAAATTTCTCAAGACGGAATTAATGTTGAATACATTTGGCAAAAGAAAAATGCAAATGGTGAATGGCAAACATTGGAAAATTCTACAAATAGTTTTATTTTGATTAAAAATGTTGCCGAAAGTGGAGTTTATAGGTGCAATGTAACCGTAAATGCAAAAAATTATAATGATACAAATATTTACATAATTTCTTCCAAGTCAAAACTTACAAACGAAGTTGAAATAATTGTACAAAAAAGAGAAATAACATTTGAAGATAATAACGGTCAAAAATTGACTAGCATTGTCAAAGAATTTGACAATACAAACAAAGTCCCAAACGGATATGTTTTTGCTGGAAATCTTGTAATCGGTGAACAAATAGAGTTAATTGCAACATATTCAAGCATACACGTGGCAAACAATATTCAAATGCAATTTACACTTAAGGCGTTAAATGACAATACAAACATAGAAAACTATTTTTATAATGAAATAAGTGGTGAAATAACACCATATGTTATTAATTACAATGTAAATGGAAACATTTATCAAATTGGTGATACCTCTGAAGAGATTGTCATTTCCGAAAAATACTACAATGTAGCAACCGAAGATTTGTTATTTTTGCAAAATAATGGCATGAGTGTTGAAGCAATATTTAAAACATCAAAAAATGAAGTTGGCACATACACCTTTAATGGCAATGAATATAAAATAAATATTTTTGATTTTATTGTTAAAACAAATTCTTCCACTTGCACACAAGACTTTACATATGAAGTTGCAGGACAATTTACAATTTTAAATCCCGATTTAAATGCTGTTTCAATAAATTTGATGGGGGTTTGTGAAGATAAAGCAAATATAGACATACAAACATTAATTTCATTTAATATTGAAAGTCAATTATTTGAACAAATTCAAAACAACAATACAAATAATGTAAAAATAATTGCACCAAAACAACAAGTTGCAAATCAAACTTTATATGCCGAAGTTAATATCGATTCAAACTATTGGGTTAAAAAAATAACAGTTAACGATGTTGAAATTAATTTAGATGATGTTTATTTTAACAATATATTGCATTATCAAATAGACTCAGAAATTCAATCTGCGATTATTAAAGTTTACATTACAACTTTGAACACTGTGAATTTTGAATATAATCTTGCAAGTGGCGAAACGATTGCAAATCAAATTTTAGAAACAAAATATGCTTACCAAAAAACAATAGATTTTAGCATTGAAAATTATGGCGCAGTTTTGCCAGAGCCAATAAGAAATGGGTTTAATTTTGTTGGCTGGGCAATGTCAAATGGAACTATTGTTTCAAAAGAAACCATTTGGATATATAAAGATGTTACGCTTTATGCTAGTTGGCAAATAGCAAACATTGATGTAGAGCGTTTAGTTGACGATGTTTTGTTTGAAGAAGATGTGTTTACAAAAACTTATAACGCAAAAACCAATGTTATTAAATTTAACATAACAAACAAAAATGAAAGTGCACTAATATACACATACATTTGGCAAAAGAATAATATAAATTTAGAAAACAACACAGATGAAATTTCAGTTAAGCATGTTGAAGATAGTGCTTTATATTCTTTAACAATTAGAGCAACATCAGTTTCAAATAATAAATTATATAAAGAATTTCAAACTAGCATTAATGTCCAAATTACTCCATTGAATATATTTGCAAATACAGTTAGATTTGATAAAGAATACGACAAAACAAATTTAACAAAAATTGATTCAATTAACTTTGAATTTGGTGAAACAGTAACAGTTAACGGGCGATATTTGGGAATAGATGCTGGTAGCAAAATAAACTTAGATTCAAATGTTTGGTCATTCACTGTTGAAGGTAGTGATGCAAAAACTTCAAATTACAATTTAAATTTACAAAACATTGAAAGCGAAAGTGCAATTTATCCAAAAGAAGTCTCATTAAACATTGGCAATATCAATGTTACATTCAATGGAAATGTTTATGAATACAATGGAACATATGTAAATGAAAACATTAGTTTTGATTACACCATAAAAACAACAAGTTCAAATGTTGGAACATACAATCAATTTAATGACAATATCATTATTGAATTAAGAAGAGATAAATTATCCAACTTTATTATCACTATTTCTGGAGAAATAATAATAGTTAAAAAAGTAATAGAAAACATCACTTGGGCTGGGAGAACAAATGTAACTTTTGACGGTCAATATCACAGCGTTATTCCAAATATTGTAGAACTTCAACAATACATCATTTTTAACTCTATCACATATTCAAGCGAGCATGAAACAGTAACTTACGATATAAGTGAAGATACATCATTAAATATTGGTGTTGTTAGTGCCGGAACATACACTGTAACTTGCGATTTTGTTCAAAACGAAAATATAGACATACAACAATTTAGCACTGTTTTGACTATTAATAAAAAGATAATAGATGTTAAATATAAAAATGATAATTATGTTTATGAAAAAACATATGATTCAACAAGACAAGTTTTAACATCTTTAGATTTTGATATTATAGACAAAGTGACAAATACATCAATATTAAACGACCAATATCTTTCAAAATATTTGCCAGAATTTACATATGAATTTGAAACCGTGTTAGCGTCACAAAATTCTTTAGATAAAAAAGATATAGTTGTAACGTTAAATATAAATAATGATTTTTCAAACAACTACTTATTAAACGACAACAATACGGCAAAAGTGAAAGGAATAATAAACAAAAAACAAGTAGACATTACTTTAAATTCAATAAAACAATTTGACAATAAAAGTTTTGTTGTTAATTATTCAAATGTTTCCATTCCAAATTTAATGCCACAAGATGAATTAAATGGAACAATAACATTTACGCAAATTGTTAATGTGGGTGTTTATTACGATTTAAATGAATATGAAAAAGTTGTTAATCTTGAAACATATAATTCAGTTGACATGTGCAATTATAAGATTCAACAAAATTACATATTAACCTTTTTAAATTCTTCAACCAGCCAAGAAAAATTGCATAACAAACTAGAAATTACCAAAGCAAACATAAAAATTAATATTGTAAACGACAAACAATATGTCTACACTGGAAAAGAAGTTAAAATTGAATACACTTTACAATCTTCAAATGTTTTACCACAAGGTGAATTAAAATTTAGATATCAAGCGTTGCAGGGTGCATCAACAGACAACGGCAAGGCTGTTCAAATTGGCATGTATACATTTGAATGTTATTATGATGGGTTAGACGCAAATAACTTTACTATTGAATACACAAGCGACAACGTTTTTGAAATTACAAAAAGACCAATAAAAATTAAATTTAGTGGAGAAAGTGAAACAAAGCATTTTGAATATCAAGTTGGACAAAATGCAGTTTATTCAAGTGAATTGTTTGGCAATGAAAGTGTGCTTTCTTTAGATACAACGCTAGGCGAAGGTGATGTAATTTCTTGGACATTTACTACAACGCACGATTACGCAGCCACATACAAAATAAACGATATAGTTCAAGTTGTTAGTGATATTTATATCACAAAAGATGGCGTTGATTTTACTAAAAATTATCAAATATCATACAGTGACCAATCAAAAATTGTAATAAACAAAAAGATTTTGAGTTTGGATGCTGTTTCGTTTAATGAAACAGAGACAATATATGATGGATACACCAAAGAAATTATTGCAAACATACATACTGGATTTATTCAAGACGGCGAAGAATTAATAATTTCTGTTTCATCATTGGACTCATCATTAACATATGGCAAATTTTTGAATATGCAAAAAGTTTCTTTAAACAACGATGATGATGTTGTCGTAATTGAAGATTTAAACAACGTTAAATATTCTGGATTATATAAATTTAATTTGTCATTGAACAATTATGAAATTGCAAACGCTGATAATAGACAATATGAATATAAAATTAATCAAGTGCAACTATCTGTGTTGCTATTAAACTCAACAAAAACTTATGATGGAAATAACGTGCTAAACGCTGACAATTTTAATGTAATTGGAGTGGTTGAAGTTGATGGGCGTAAAGATAATGTTACTATTCAAGCCCTATTTGATGACAAAAATGTAGGAGAAAATAAAAAAATAACTTTAAATATTGTGGCAGATGGATTTGCAACAATAGAAATGCTTGAATCGTATAAATTGCCAAGTGCAAATTACACAGGCTCAATTACTCCTAGACCAATTTCATTCAGAATTTTAAATGATGGAATTTATACAACTTATTACACTAAAAAACCTACAAAAATAGACATTTCACAATTTGATGTTTCTAATTTGGTGTCATATGAAAACATTCAAGGAAACATAATTTTAAATAAAACTGATGTTGGAAGTTATGATTTAAGCACTTTAAATGATGAATTCATTTCATTTAATTTGCAAATTTTTGATTTGTACGACGAAGATGTCACTCAAAACTATGAATTTTCTGTAAAAAGTATAACTAATAGTGTAGTTAATATATTGCAAGCGAGAGTTGTTGTTCAAGTTTCTGAAAACAACCTAGTTTACAATGGTGAAATTCAATATCCAAAATTTACATACACCATATATGATGGCTTGGGAGAAATTGATGAAGGTGAAATTGAAAATGTAATAAAGGCAAAATATATATTGCTACCAAACATAAGTGCAAGTGATTATATTGAAAATCCTGTTGATGCAGGAATGTACAGAATAAAATTATATGCTGAATCTTTAATAAGCGAAAAGGTTCCAAATTATGTTTTAATAGATGATAAGGGCAATACTCAAAGCGAATATATTTTGCAAAACACATATTTTACAATAAATAAAAGACAAATTGCCATAAATGTTAAAGAAGTTATAAACTTTAATAACAATGGCGAAAAAGCAACTTATGTTTTGCAAAATAGCGATATTATTGACCCATCATCAACAAAAAACAACGGGCTTGTTGAGGGACATAATTTAAAAGGATTGCTATCAACCAACAACAGCATAAACGGAACATATACGGCAAACAATGTTTTGGGAGATAACATACTAAATTCAACAAACGAAGTATATTTAACCGAATTTAATATTTCGCCATATGTTGACATAAACGGCGATGGTTTGGTAATTTACGGAAGTGACAAGATAGATATATCTAAAAATTATTCTCTTGAATCATTGACTGCCACAATAATTATAAGAAACCTGTATGAAAAATTTGATATAAGCGAAATATCAAACTTTGTTTATGACAAACAAGATAAGGTTACAACAGGACAAATAAAAATTACACTTTTAGACACAGGCGCAACATACATTTATGGCGCAGATGCTGAAATGTCTAATTTGCAATACAACAGTGGCGGAATTAATATTCCAACTCAAACTTGTATTGATGCTGGAGAATATTCATTTGATATTACATTAGATAATATTGGCAAAACAACTATTGAATTTACAGTAGAAAAACGCACTTTAAATTTAAATGTTATAGATTATGATAAAGTTTATGATGGTAATTCTGATTTTGTAAATGACATTTCTTTAACAAATATAATAAGTGGTGATGATGTTAGTTTAAATAACGTCATGTATGTTAACAGTGATTTGACGGCAGTTAGTGACATTGGACAATATAAAGTACACATGGAACTAATGGGCGAAGATAGTTTAAATTATCAACTTCCAACAGAAGAGATATTTGGAAGAATAACAAAACGACCAATATCTTTATATGTTGATGAACATTTTGTTTACAATGGGCAAAATTTACAGATTGACAGTTCAAAAATTAAAATAACAGGCAGTCTTGCAAGTTATCAAACACTTGATGGATATGTAACATTAAAGTATAAAGATGCACAAGTGTACAATTTTGATTTAACCAACTTAGATGCTAGCAATTTGAAAGTGGTTACAAACTTATTTAGCGATGTTACATCAAATTATGATATGACCTTTATAAGCACTGTGACAATAGAACCAATTAGTGTTAACATAACTGTTGAAAATGTAGATTTAACTTACAATGGCAATCAGCAATCTATATACGATTATTTAATTTTAAGTAGTGTTCAAAGTGAATTATATGCTGAAGCACAAAAGGCTGTTAATATTGTTTACAGTAGTCTTACTGCACCAATCAATGCAGGACAATATGTTGCGACAATATCTTCAAAATCGCAAAATTATGTATTTGTTGTTTTAGATTATGAAAACAATCAAATAGATTTTGAAATAAAGAAAAAAGATTTGTCAATATACATAGAAAAAGAAATAGTCTTTAATCCAATAAGTGAGCACAAAGAAAATTTGCTTGAAACAGATTTTGTTGGTTTAATTGAAGGACAAATTGTAAATGGAACGTTTAAGTTATATCAATCAGGACTTGGAGTTGGAACGTATTATGTAAGTAATGATGAGGTTATTTTTGAAAATGTTAGCATAATTGTAAACGGCGAAAATATAATCCAAAAGAACTATCAACTTGTAGGCTATGACGGTTTTGTGAAGATAACAGAATTTAACGTTCAAATAGTAAACTTAAAAACAAGCACCTATGTTTATCAAGGTTATGACCTATCGTCAACAGTTGAAATTCAATTTGTTGATGCAAACGGGCAATTACAAACAATAACAAATTCTTCAACGCAGTTTGGAACATTTTCAATTTTAGAGGGTGAAGCAAAAAATGTAGGAACTTACTCTGTTGAGTTTGAAATATATAATTGTAATACAGAAAACAATATTTTAAATTTTGAAATAATTAAAAAAGAAATCAAAAACATTAGTTATCTTAAAGACAAAGTATATTCTGGAAACAGTTATGTTTATAATTTTAATGGATTGACATCATTAATATCAACAGACGTGTATTTTGAAGATGATGTAGAGATTTTTGCAAATTATGTTGACAAAGACGGATTGTATACAAGCGATTGTGGGACACATTCAATTCTTTTTGAAATAAAAAATAAAGACGAATTGCCTCAAAGTAACTATTCAATCAATTTATCTAGTTCGGGAACTATAACTCAAAGAGAAATATTTGTTCAAATAAACAAAAAATTATCTTATTCAACCACAAATTCATACTCAATTAATGCAGATGACATTGTTGTTTTAAATAGTGAAAATACAGAAAATAGAATTCTTTCAACTGATACATTAACTGGATATGTAACATTTACCAAAAATCAAATAGGCAGTGTGGAAATTGACACATTGGATATTTCAAATTTAGCAATACATAACACATCATTAGATAAAGATGTTACAAGCAACTATTCTATTACAATAAGAGGTAACATAGAAGTAATTAAATCTAAGGTTGAATTGTCATTTGAGGGAATTGAAAGCGAATATGTTTACAATGCACAAAATGTTCAAATAACGCCAGTGTTAAATTTGGTGGATTCAACTGACAATGTTTTGCCTGAAATCAATGTCACTTATACATCTTTAGATGGATATAATTCTAGTGAATCACCTATAAACGTTGGAATATATACTGCGACATTCACTTTGATTTCAAATAATTATGAGATGCAAGGGCAATACAATTTTGAGTTTTCCATAATACCATATCAAATTACAATTAATACTGGTGATGTCCAAAATGATGTATTATATAAAATATACGGAGAAACAGATCCACTTTTATCTTATACTATTCAAACAATTTATAATGAAAGCGTAATTATTTACTTCGCAAGAGAAAGTGGTGAAAATGTTGGAAGATATGACCTTATTATTGAAAATTGGGACAATAAAAACTACACTATACAAGCAAGTGCAGATGCTTTAAAAGATTTATTTGAAATTAAAAAAGCAGATTTATTAAATGTTGTGATACTAAACACACAAAATAACATTGATATACTTCAAAAAATATATGACAACCAAAATATTGGCGATATAAATATTAGTCAACTAGAATATTTGGCAAACGATGAAGAGATAAGTGGTAGCATACATTTTGATGGTATAGATGTAGGACATTATAATATGTCTAGTTACACTGTAACATGCGACAACTTTTTAAGATGCACATTAACATGCGAATTGCAGTTTACAATAAACGCAAAAGAAATTGTTTTAAGCTCGAATGACGCCGATAAAATTTATGACGCAACAAATGTGTTTTTTGGCTCAATAGAAATTTATGATAACCAAGGGCAATTATTAGATATAAATCAATATCCAATTTCTGCAAGTGCCACATATAGTCAACAAGACGTTGGGAATGACATATTGTTAAACGTTTTGTTACAAGGAGATGAAGCAAGTAATTACGCAGTAAAAAACACCCTAAGTGGCAACATATTTAAAAGAGATGTTTTAATTCTTCCTAACTCAAATCAATCTTCTGTATACGGTGACAAAAACATTACAATTTCTTACACAATTCAAGATGAAAATGTTAACAAATTAAATTCATATGACAATGAAATAGATGGCAATTTAGTAATACAATACAAAGAAGGCTATTCAAAATTTATAGCAGGAAATTATGAAATAAAATCTCAGTTAAATTCTAAAAATTTAAATCTTGTATTGCAAACAGGAATAATTTACACAATTAATCAAAGAGAACTTACAGTTGTAAACAATCAAGGGTTTAACAAAGTTTATGATGGAAATGATTCTGTAATTGGAACACTTATTTTAAATAATTTAGTAGACGGCGATGATGTTTCGGTTGTTGCAAAATATGACAGTGCGAGTGTTGGCAACAACAAAATAATTACATTTGCGCTTTTTGGAAACGACGCATTAAACTATTTTGTAAATGATATGTTTGGCGCAATAACAGACAAAGCAGTTAAACTCATCTATCAATACACAGAACCAAATTTTGATATGATAAACTATGAACTGATGCAATATAATGATTTGCTGTATTCTAATTTAGTTTATGGTGAAAGCATAAAAACTTTGCCAAAGCCACAACACGAAGGCTATGAATTTGTTGGCTGGTACTTAGACGGAAATTTAATTGATGAAAATACAATAATAAATGAAACAATATGGGATGTTGACACTTTAGAAAAAACAGCATATGCTAAATGGCAAATAAAAGAATTTAGTTTGCTTGTTAAAAGCGCAACAAAGGTAAATGGCATTTTTACACTACAAGCAGAAAAGCAAGGTGGAACGCTTTTAAATATAAACGGCAGTTACGAGTATGGCGAAATAGTTTCTTTAAGCAACGTTGCCAGTGCATATTCTGGATATGATTTTATAGGTTACAGTTATGACATAAACTGGGACGCAGACATTGGTATAACAAGCATAACCATTGAGGCTAAAGAAAATATAATATATGCAAAATTTGTTCCAAAAACACTGTTGCTTACGATTGTTGCAAACGGTGGAATGTTCTTGTACGATAGTGGTTGGGAATATTCAAGCGATAGTTCATCTATTAGTGTAAGCGTTGAATTTAACACAAACTTAGCACAAAATAACATTAAAATACCATCGGCAATTAAAACTGGCTATTCACAAGTTAAAGGACAGTATCAAACAACAGATGGTGAAATAATCTCTTTTTCAGAAGATACAATGTTGACCATTGATTACTATCCTTCAATAATTTTAAATGTAGTTTGGAATTCTAATGAGTATCAAATTATTTTAGACTCTAATGGTGGATATTTTAATAGTTACGATACAACAACTTGGAACGTTGAATTAACTGATGAATTTGATAGAGCTGTGCAAATTTCTAAAAATGTTGTTTTCAATGAAGTTGTAGGCACATTGCCAACTCCTGTTAGAGAAGGGTACTCATTTAATACTTGGGACAACAGCCAATTAAATGAAAACTTTGTCTGGAACTACATAGAAACTACAAAATTTGGTGCTGTGTGGAATGAAAATGAATATACGCTAACGGTAAACTGCGCTAAAGCAAACATAGAAATTACAATATTGGACGGTGACGACAATATCATAACAGTTCAAACAGTTAATTCATCTAACACTGAGACAGTTTTAAAAGTTTATGCTTCTTACAAAGCCAATATAGTTTTAAAAGAAAAATCAGGATATTTATTTGTAAATTGGAGTTCCAATTTAGAATCTGTTAACAATAGCACCGATAAATCAATAACTATCAACGGTTTTGTAGATAATTATGTGATAAGTGCAAACTTTGCTTGTAAAGACAACACCATAACATTAAGAGTAAACAACAAAGATTATGGAATTGCAACTTTTGGAGAATATTCAACTGCAGAAATCGGAGAAGTATCATTTGTTGCAAAAACGGAAAGCCAAGTAGATATAACAGTTTTATGTAATGAAGGATACAAGGTTTATGATTGGGAATTAATCGCAGATGAAATGCCAACTTTGTCGAATAACATTAATAGCGAACAAAGAACATTATCGAATTTTGTTACAGATGTGATTGTGATTGTAAATCTCGTACCAAAAACAAATAAAATTACCATTTTATCAGACCAAGAAAAAGGAAGCTTTTCAATAGAAAATCTTGTTTCAAATGTAAATTCATATGATGTTGAAATAGCGACAGAACAAACTTTAACCTTTACTGTTGTGGCAAATCACGGATATAAAGTTGACACAAACATAAATTCATGGATATTTGATACTACATCTTTAAACAAAGGGGTGTTTGTTGTAGTACAAAAAGGTGATGCTGTAAATGTTACATTTACTGGTTTTACTTATGATGGAACAATTACAATACCATTTGTGTATGATACATTTACAATAAAAGTTATTTCTATTAAACACAACGACACATTTGAAGTTGATATGTATGCTCAAAATATCGTTGAATTAATAAATGGTCAAAATGTATCAATGCTAAATTCTAATTCTTCATTTGAAGCAACATACAAATCACAAGTTACATTGACGCCTACAAACGACGTGTATGTTGGTTATTCATTTAGCTCGTGGTCATCAATGAACGACAAAGAATATAGTTTAACTTTTGTAGACGGGTTATTAAGCATTAATGAAAATAATCAAATCGAATTCCAAATTAACAAAGATTTTACATTGTACTTAATTTATTCAATTAACAAATATAATGTAAATTATTCGGTAAATTACAATGATAGAGGTTCATTAACAATAAACGGAGTTGAAAACCTATTGTCATATACCCAAAATATAAAATATGGTTACGATGCTATGCCAGTTTTAGCAGTAGAGGATAAAAACAATTATTTCTATTTTGAAAAATGGGTAATGGTACTTGAAGACGGAAATTATCAAGATGTAACAAATGAAAATCTATTAGAAGTTAATAACATTACAAAAAATTGTAATTATGTTGCTGTTTTTGTTGGCAAGCCGATAACAGTAACAATTAACGTAATATTGCCTCAAAGTGAAAGATTTACAAACGATGATATTGATTTTGCAGAATTGAGTATAGCCGAAAATGACAATACAACGCTTGTTGAAACCTTTAAAGAAAACTATATTATAACATATACTATTTCTTCATTAACTGGCGAAGATATCACTATTGATTTAATAGAAAAAAATGGATACGAATTCTCTGGATTAATGACGGATCCTTTGTTGAGATATGAAAATTTAGATACAAATTATGTGTTTAAAAATTTGTTAAAATCAACAACCATTGACATAACAATGAAAGCAAAAACGCATACAGTTACTTTTGCAATAAATGGAATCGGTGCAAATATTTATGATGATGCAAATAAGTCAACCGGAATAGTTAATGTTGAAAATTCTAACAATAAAATTTTAAACATAGAAGTAAAAAACGGTGGAAGCATTGTTGCAAATATCTATATCTTGATTGGTTATAAAATGTTAGACAATTCTTATTTCGAGTTGCAAATTCCAATCACTGATTCAAATACTTATAATGCTTATAGTACTACCGAGTTAAATAATATAACAACTGATAGTGAGATAATAATAAACATAGAGCCACAAAAATATCAAGTTACGTTTAATTACAATTACAATCAATCTCCTGAAAATGTAATTTCTACAATTTCTTATGGAGAAAGTCAATTTAACCCAATTTTAGATTCTCAAATAACATCTCCAGAAAGATATAAATATATTTTTGTAGCATGGAACACCAAAATTGATGGCACAGGATTAAATTATTATTTTGACAGTTTAGGTATATACACCATAGAGAAAGATAATGGTGAAAATAAAAAAATTTATGGTTTTAAAGGCTCTACTGAATCGCAACAATCAATTTCATCGGAATATGATTTGGAGTGCACATTGTACGCAATGTGGGAAAAAGAAAGGTACAGAGTTGACATAGTCTTTGTTCCTAATACAGCTATTAACCAATCTAATTTGGCATATTCTGAAATTTTCCCAAATATAGTTGATAGATTTGTAAATTATAATGATAATAATCAAATAACTGGAATAAGTTATGCACCAGGTGCACAAGTAACAATAGTTGCTCCTTTGGGATTAAACAATTACAGATATTGTGGTTGGTCATATTCTTTGGGCATAACCGATAAAGAACAACTTAACAAAAATCAATACTCTCAAATAATGGGCGAAGAAAACATAACAATTTATTTGTATTATGAAATGAGTGTAAATGTTGTCGCCTATGTAGGTGGTGTGGCTACGATATCTAAAGACAGCGTTTTGTATAATGAAAAAGTGCAAATATCAGCAGTGTGCGATTCGGGTTATGAATTTTTAAGGTGGCTTGAAGGAAGTAATGAAATAGAAAATTCAACACCAACAATGGAACTAACAATAACCAAGCCAACAACGTTTTATGCTGAATTTTTGGGAAAACAAGTTAATGTAATAATAGAACAAGTTGAACATGCAAAATTAAAAATCAGTGATGACACTTTAAACCAGGATAATGTATATAGAGTTGGAGATATAATTAGATTTGACATTTACGATTTGGAATATGGATATTATCATCGAAGCTGGCTTGGAGAGTTTAGCGAAAATATATATAATAACTCATATCAAATAAGCGCAAGCGATTTGTTGAGAGGCTATGTTAAGTTTAAACTTGATATTGCTCAAAAAACATTAAACGTACAATTTATTGTGGAAAACGGATTGGGTGGAGTTATATTGTTAGATGATGAAGAAACTACAAATACAATTAAATCATATTTGTATGGCGAAAGTTTAACATTCAACATATCTGCTAATTTAAGATATGAATTGACAACTATCATGTTAAATAATATAGCTTTAGGAAAGGAAATTAGCACAATAAAAATTTCACAAAACAATGGATTCAGCGTGGATGAAACCAATGTAATTAAAGTAAAATTTAGTCAACTTTTGTGGATAGATGTGTGGGAAATGTTTGGTGGTACTGGAACAGAGAATGACCCTTATGTGATATCAACTCCAAACCAACTTGCTGCCATGGCATATTTAATTAACAATAATATAGAGGCGAAATCTACCATTCCATATCAAGACGGATATTATTTAATAAAAGTAAATATTAATTTGCTAGAAAGATTTTGGCAGCCAATAGGCACTCAGGAAAATCCATTTAATGGAACATTTGATATGCGAAATTATAAAATTGCTGATATTATATTAGACAAAAGCTACGCAGTAACTCATCTTGACGGATTGTTTGGATATATAACGGATAATGCAAAATTTTTAACTGGTCCAAATGATTATTCAACAGCTATTATCATTTTAAGCAGTTCTTTTGCCATAATTGTAATAGTGATTGTTTTAATTTTTGTTATAATAACTCGTAAAAAGAAGAGATTAAGAGAATTGTCAACAGCTATGACGGTTCAGCCAATAAATCAAAACGAAGAGAATAGAAATGACGAGGTTATTAAAAAAACAGAAAAGGATACTGGTCAAGAAAAATAATTTTAAAATAAAAATTCACAATGCTGTGAATTTTTATTTTTTATTTTGTATATAAAAAAGTATATGATAAACTTTAGTTGATTAAAATGAAAAAAGTAGCGATTGTTGGCGGTGGACCAAGTGGAATTCTTTGTGCAATTATAGCATCAAAAAAATATGATGTTACAATTTTTTGTAATCAAGAAAAACTTGGAAAAAAAATTTTAGTTACAGGAAATGGAAAGTGTAACTTTACAAATTTATATAATTTTGACAAAGCGTATAATAGAGACATTTCAAATTATTTAAAATCTTTTGACAATATTAAAACCATAAAATTTTTTGAAGAAATAGGGCTTTTAACATATGCTGATGAAGATGGTAGAATATATCCAATAAGCAACACTGCAAACAGTGTACTGGATGTATTAATTAATCAAGTTTGTAAAAACAATATTAATGTAATGACTAATCAAACAGTATTAAATGTTCTTAAAAAAAATGACGGTTTTGTTATTCAAACACAGTTACAAGAATACAATTTTGACAAAGTTGTAATTGCAGTTGGAAGTCAAGATTCGCTTTTAAAACAAATGGGAATATCTTATAACAGTTTTAGTCCAAGTTTGGTGGCATTAAAAACAAAAGAAGATACATTTTCATTAAGTGGCATGAGATTGTCAAATGTTAAAGCCATTTTAAAAGGTGAAGCAAATCATGAAGAATATGGCGAAGTTCTATTTAAGGAAAATGGATTAAGTGGCATATGTATATTTAATTTATCTGCATATCTTGCTAGACAAAAAAATTATAATTCAATAATATGTTTAGATTTATTGCCAAATTTATCTAATGACAAATTAAAAGAAATTTTTATTAAAAGATTAAACAAAAATTACACAAATTCAAAAGAATTTATGCAAGGATTATTTAGTGAAAAAATAAATAGTTATATTTTAAAAAATTGTGCAATTAAAAACAATGAAAAAATCACTAAAAAAGACATTGAAAAAATAATAAATACAATTAAAAATTTAACATTTAATATTGTTGGACATTATCAAAATAATCAAGTTAATAGTGGTGGAGTAGATTTAAACAATTTAACCAACACGCTTGAATACAAATATGTTAAGAACCTTTATTTTATAGGCGAAGTTGTAGATGTTGACGGAATTTGTGGTGGCTATAATTTGCAGTGGAGTTGGACAAGTGCAGTAATTGCTGGAGAGGCTTTATGATTAAAATAAATTTAAATAAAATACCTATTAATTATAATGAAAAAACATTATTAAATGAAATAAAAAAAATATTAAAAATTAAAAAAGACAAAATTAAAGAAATAAAAATAATAAAAAAATCAATAGACGCAAGGAAAAAACCAAAAATATATTACAATTTAATTGTTGGAATATGTTTTTTTGATGAAAAAATTGAAAATAATTATAATTTTGAAAAAATAAAAATAGATATCTCAGGACTTAAATACAAAAAGCAAACAAGCAACAAAAAAATTTACGTTGTTGGGTTTGGGCCAAGTGGAATGTTTTGCTCGCTGGCGTTGTCAAAAATGGGATATTGTCCAACGGTTATAGAACAAGGTAGTTGTGTTGAAGAAAGAATTAATCAAGTACAACAATTTTGGGAAAAAGGAATTTTGAACATAAATTCAAATGTACAATTTGGTGAGGGTGGTGCAGGTACGTTTAGTGACGGCAAATTGACAACAAATTTAAATTCTCAACTTTGCAATAAAGTTATCAACGAGTTGTACCTTCATGGAGCACCAAAGCAAATTCTTTACGAAAGTAAGCCACACATTGGTAGCGATAAACTTTGTGATGTGGTTAAAAATATGAGAAATGACGTTATTAAAAACGGTGGGAAAATTTTTTTTGATACGAAACTAACAAACATAATTATTAAAAACAACTCAGTTAAATTTATTGAAATAACAAATGTAAAAACGAAGTTAAAAACAATACTTGCTTGTGATGTTTTATGCTTGTGTTTGGGACATAGTGCAAGAGATACATTTAAATTATTAAAAAAGTTAAACTTATCTATTAAACAAAAGCCTTTTGCTATGGGTGTTCGTATTGAACATAAAGCAATTAATATCAACAACATGCAATATGGAGAAAACCATAGTCGTCTTCTTCCTAACGCCGATTATAAATTAGTGGCTCATTTAAAAAATCAAAGAAGCGTTTTCACATTTTGTATGTGTCCAGGTGGCAGAGTTGTGGCATCATCTTCAAATCAAGGAGAGATTGTTACTAACGGAATGAGCAATTTTAAACGAGATGAAAAATATTCAAACAGTGCACTTTTAGTTAACGTAATGCCTTCAGATTTTAACAGTGATGATGTTTTGGCTGGAGTTGCGTTTCAAGAAAAGTATGAAAGACTGGCATACGAGTTGGGTGGTGAAAATTTTTTTGCTCCAGCAGAAACCGTTTCATCATTTTTATACAACAAAAGCAATTTGGGTGAATGTTCTTATAAACCTGGTTACAAATTTACAAAATTAAAAAATTGCTTACCAAAGTTTGTGTATGAAAGTTTAAAAGAAGGATTGGAAATATTTAGAAAAAAATATAAGTATTTTGCTCTAAACACTGATGTTTTAATTGGTGTTGAAACAAGGACCAGTTCTCCAATAACAATACTTAGAAATGACAAATTAGTTTCAAATATTGACGGTATTTATCCGTGTGGCGAAGGGGCTGGGTATGCTGGAGGTATTGTATCGAGTGCGCAAGATGGAATAAAGGTTGCAGAAGCCATTTATAATAATGACAATAATATTTAATTGTTAACCTTGTTTAAGTTGCAACTACCTAAAATTATATCTGTTAAGTTTGTATTTATTTGTTCAAAATAATTTATTACATTTAAAAAACACGTATATTTTCTTATTTTTTGTTCCAAAGAAACGGTATCTTGAATTATGTTTTTTTTCGCCCTAATTTTTAACTTCACAATTTTTTCCAGTCTTTTTATTATTTGTTCAAGAAGTATTGAGTTTTTAAGGCCTCCTTGTTGTATTGTTTCTTCCATAATCAATTTCATGTCTTTTAAATTTTCTTTCATAAGTTCTTGAATTGCTAGGATTATTTTTAATTGTTTTTGAGTAAAATTTACTTTAATGTTGTTATATTTGCAAGAATTTATAAGTTTAATTATGTTTGCATTTGTTTTTTCTATGCCAATAAATGTGTTGTTCAAATCTCTCTTGCTGTCTATTTCACTTTGAGAAAGCCCGTCGCCTAGTTGCAACAAATGTTTATTCATGTCTTGAGTGTCTAAAATTAATTTATTTAAATTTAGTTTTAATTTGTCGTCATCGTTGTTTTCAAATGTTGAAACATATTCCATGCTTTCTTGTAAGTTATCACATGTTAAATTAAAATAATGAAGTGCATTGGCGCTTAATTGTGCTATTCCCAAAGTTGGCATTAAAGAAATTTGGTCTGTTATTTTTTCTTTGTTTTCTGGTAAAATTTTATCCAAAAGTTTTTTAAATAATTTTGCAAAAGGGAAAAACAAAACTGCTGTAACAATGTTAAATAGAATATTTATAAAAATTAATTGGAAAGTTGTGTTATTTAAAAAAGAAGCCAAAGGCGTAACCAAATCAAACATGCTTAGCAAAATAAATATAATGGCACCCATTATATTAAAAGCAAGATAACTTAAACTTGCTTTAAAAGCCCTTCTGTTTTGTGATAATCCAATAAACAAAAGCATTATACAAGTTCCAATGTTCATTGCATAAACAACGTAAACAGCATTTTGCAATGTTAATATTGATGGCGTGGATGATAAAATTGTGGATATAATTGCCATTGTTCCAATTGGACTATTAATTAAAGCAGATAAAACAAGTCCCAAACAAAAAAGCCAAAAAGGATTGTTTATTCTAAAAAAGAAATCAACAAAACCTTGGTCGCTTGACAGTTCATTGCTGGCACTAGACATTAACGACATTCCAATAAACATCAATCCAAGTCCACTTATGCACAATCCCCAAGTTTTTACCGTTTTGTTTTTAAAAAACAAATTAAAAAATACACCTATAATTAAAAGAAGCCCCAAATATGAGATTATATTAACTTCCTGAAAAGCAAGCAATAGCATATTTAAAGCGCTTCCAATATTTGAGCCAATTATTAAACATATTGCTTGCAACAAACCAACAATTCCAACCCCACAAAGACCAATTATAAGTGCAACGGATGCAGTGCTGGATTGAAGCAACACAGTAAGCAATGTTCCAAACGAAGCGTTTTTAAAATTGCTGTTTTTGTATTTCGCAATTTTTGTTCTTATTTTGTGACCGCAAATTTTTTCAAAAGAATTGCTCATTGCGCTTGTGCCAAAAAGTATAAGTGCTATTCCACACAAAAAGTTTATTATCATTTTATATCCTTATAAATAATTTATTTTATGTTTATATAATTATACATTATTTAATAAATATAAAAAACAAAAAATGTGTATTTTTTAACACGTTGGCTAAAATTATTGTTATTAGTTGCAAAACAAAACTTATTAATATATAATAACATAGCATAGGAGAATAAAATGTTAGACATAAATTTAATTATAAACGATACAAAGCACGTACATGATGCTTTGTTAAAAAAGGGGTTTGATGTAGATTTTTCGCCGGTTATTGAACTTTATAACAAAAGAAAAGAACTCATTGTAAAAAATGATGAATTAAAAACTCAAAAAAATAAACTTTCTGCATCCGTTCCACAAGTGAAAAAACAAGGTGGCGATATCGAACAAATTTTTGCAAAAGTAAAAGAGTTAAATTTGCAAATAGATGAATTTGATAATCAACTAAAACAAGTTGAAGAACAAATTAAAAATTTCTTATCACCCCTGCCAAATATGCCTGATGATGATTTATTGCCAGGCGAAAAAGAAAATAACAAAGTAATTAAAGTTTTTGGGAAAAAACCAGAATTTAATTTTAAGGCCAAGGACCATGTTGAATTATGTGAAAAATTAGGCTTAATTGACTATGAAAGAGCAGCAAAAATCAGTGGAAGAGGAACTTGGCTTTATACAAACCTTGGTGCAAGATTAGAATGGGCGCTTCTTAATTATTTTATTGATACACATATAAATGATGGATATACATTTATACTTCCACCACATATATTAAATGAAGAAAGTGGGTACACAGCTGGGCAATTCCCTAAGTTTAAGCAAGATGTGTTTTGGTTGGAAGGTGTTGAACCTAAAAAATTTATTTTGCCAACTGCAGAAACTGCACTTGTAAATATTCATAGAAATGAAATATTAAAAGAAGAAGACTTGCCAGAAAAAATTTTTGCATATACCCCTTGTTACAGGTGTGAGGCTGGTTCATATAGAACTGAAGAAAGAGGAATGATTAGGGGATATCAATTTAACAAAGTTGAGATGTTCCAATATGCAACTGAAAAAAATAGCAAAGAGAGTTTTGAGGAACTTGTTAACAAGGCTTGTAAACTTGTTGAGGGATTAGGATTACACTTTAGGCTAAGTAAACTTGCTGCTGGAGATTGTTCTCATAGTATGGCAAGAACATACGATATTGAAGTTTATATACCAAGCATGCAAATTTATAAAGAAGTTTCTTCAGCAAGCAATGCAAATGACTATCAAGCAAGACGTGGAAATATTAGATATAAAGATAAGGAAACAGGGAAAATAAAGTTTTGCCATACTTTAAACGCTTCAGGACTAGCCACATCAAGAGTTCTTCCAGCACTTGTAGAGCAATTTCAAAATGAAGACGGAAGTGTAACCATTCCAGAGGTGCTAAGAAAGTATATGGGAGGAATAGAAAAAATATATCCTGTTAAAAAATAAATTATTAAATTTATTTAGGCTGTAATTTCTTTATTAAACATAAAAACAATATAAAGCAGTCGTTTAGTAAACTAAATACTGCTTTTTATATTGTAAATTATAATTGTTAAAGATGTTCATAGTTAAATAAAATAATGAAATTAAAAAAAGTGAAATAGGAGTAATAATGAAAAGAAAAACAAAAATAATAGCTACACTTGGCCCTAGTTGTGACAACGAAAAATCAATAGAAAAATTAATAAGTGCAGGGGTTAATGTCTTTAGAATTAATCTTAGTCACATTAGCACAGAAGCTATTGAAAAATATATTAAAATGATTCAAAAGACAAGGGAAAAGATGCATAAACCAATTTCGATTATGGTTGATACAAGAGGACCAGAAGTTAGAGTTTGTTCATTTTTAAACAACAAAGTCAATTTAAAAAAAGGACAAAAATTTTCTTTAGTTTCAAATGATGTACAAGGCGATAATGCAAAAGTTCAAATCACTCAACCAATATGCATAGAAAACGCAAAAATAGGTGGCACAATTCTTGCAAATGACGGAAGATTAAAATTAAAAATTATAGACAAAAAACAAAATCAACTTATTTGTAAGGTTTGTTCTAGTGGTGAATTGTCTAATAACAAAAGTTTGTCTTTTGTGAATCAACACTTTGATTTTGAATATTTAAATGAAAACGATAAAAAAGATTTAAAGCAAGCATTAGAGCTTGGCGTTGAATACATCAGTGCAAGTTTTGTAAATTCAAAAAAAGATATTGATGCTTTAAAAAAATTTGTGTACGATTATGACAAAAATATAAAAATAATTGCAAAAATAGAAAGCAAAGAGGGGATTAATAATCTTGACGAAATAGTTCCTAATTGTGAAGGAGTTATGGTTGCCCGTGGAGATTTGGGGGTGGAAGCAAGCTTTGAAAAATTGCCAATATATCAAAGAAAAATTATAAACGCAACAAAAAAATATTCAAAAATTAGCATTGTCGCAACGGAAATGCTGGAAAGTATGACAACATCGATTCGTCCCACAAGAGCAGAAATAAGTGATGTTTCCAAGGCGGTGTTTGATGGAGCAGGTGCAGTTATGCTTTCAGGAGAAACGGCAGTAGGAAATAATCCTGTATTATGCATAAAAACAATGGCAAAAATTTTAAAAGAAGCAGAGAGCGAATTTGATTATTATAAAACATTTAACAATATGATAAAAAATCCAAAAACAAGCAATGATTTAATTATACAAAGTGCAGTAAACGCAAGCTTTTTTTTAAATGTAAAAGCCATATTCACTTATACAAGCAAAGGCTCAAATGCTTTGAAGTTTTCAACAAAATTTGCAAAAGTTCCCATTGTTGCTATTGCAGACAATGTAAAAACTTATAACAGTTTAGCAATTATGTGTAATTGTATCCCAGTGTTAAACAAAAAAGAAGATGACATATTTAATCAAGCAACAAAAATAAGTTTACAAAATAAAATTGCGCAAAAAGGTGATTTAATAATTGTAACCACAGGGACAACTGATAAGATTTCAAATGTTTTAAAATTTGTAAAAATATAAAATATAAATTTATAAAATTAAAAAGGTTTGAAAAACAAACAATATATGTTATCATATATTGGCACGGAAGAGTGTCAGAGTGGTCGAATGTGCCAGTCTCGAAAACTGGTGTACTTTAAAAGGTATCGTGGGTTCAAATCCCACCTCTTCCGCCAAGCAAATGATATAGGCAAGTACGTCTATATCATTTTTTGTAAAATATCAATAAAGTTATAATAATTTTTCAATTTATTTTAGCCATAAAAAAATGAAATAATTAATAAGTTTTAAACTTTTTAATTTGAATTTTATAATTTTTATGTTTTTTGTTTTTTTTTATTTGAAAAAAATTAAAATTGTTATATAATAAAATTATGAATGAAAAAGATTTATTAAAACTATCTGCTAAAGAATTAACAGATATGGGTATATGTCCAACTTGTTTAAATAGGAAATACAACGGAGCAATTTTTGGAAATGATGAAAATTTAAAATTGTATGAAGATGAAGATATAGAATGTCTGTTTGTTGCAAATCCAAGAGCCGTTGGACATATGATGATCTCATCTAAGAAACATTACCATGATATGAGTGAAGCTCCCGACAAATTAAATTGCAAAATAATTATATTTGCAAAACAATTTATGAAAATTTTAAAAAACATATATAAATGCGAAAGGGTTTATTTATGCACAATGTGCGATGGACCAATGAATCATTACCACATTCAATTAATCCCAAGATATAAAGATGAAGAAAGAGGTTCTCAAAATTTTGTTAAAAAAAGATTTCAATATAAATATGATGAAAGTTCTTTTAATAAAATTAAGCAAATGATAAATGAATTTTCTGCCAAATTAAAAAATTAAGATTGATATTTATATTGTATATAAATGTTTATTTATCTAATTAATAATCCAAAGTGCAAAATTTAATGATGTAGCTATTGCTGACCCAATAGGATATAAATACAAAAAATAAATGTAGAATTTGTTTGTTTTATTTAACAAAAAAATTAATACTGTGCCTGCGAATAAATTTAATATTATAATAATATTGCCAATTAACAGTTGATTAAGTGTAAAAAAAATTAAACACCATAAAATGTTAAGAATTGCGTTTAAAACACAATAAATAATTATTTTATTATTTAAAAGTTTGTTTTTGTTGAATATAGACAATATTACTATAAATAACAAATAAATTATAGTCCATACAATAGGAATAACAAAATTAGGAATCCACTGAGAAGGTTTTTCAAGAGTGTTATACCAATCCATGCCAAGATTAACAAAAACGCTTCCCAAAATTGCAACAATTAAAACACTAATACATATCACAAAAATTGCGATGTTGTTTTTTAAAAAAGTTTTCATATGTTACTTCATACATTAAAATATTCATAATAATAGATTTTATGTATAAAATATATTATAAAATATTTGACTTTATTTAATATTTTTGTAAAACTATGTTGGGAGGAATATAATGGAACTTACAATTATTCTTGTGGTTTTAGGGTTAATATTTATTGTGGCTTGCGTAGTTGGATTTATTAGATGGAACGCAAGACGTATCACATTTTGGTTTAGTGTGAAAAAATTGGAAATAAATAAATCAATAAAAGAATACACAGAACTATTGCTTGAAGAAAATGAACTTTTTGACGTTAAAGTTAAAAAATGTGGATTTTTTTCTTCACTTTTTGTAGGAAATACTTATAGTTTAAGAAAAAAAACAATAAGGCTAAATTGGTTTGTTGCAAGGAGATCTTCTCCTACAACTTTGGCAACGGCATGTCAACTTGTTGGACTTGCAAAACTTCATGCAGAGGGGGTTAAAGGATTAAAGTCAATTGAACTATTTAGGTGGCTATCTTGGTTGCCTGTATTGTTGGTGCCATTGGCTGTAATTGGTCTTGTAGTTGACTTTATTGCGTTTGAAAAAGTTGGAATGTATACTTTGATTTTTAGTGCAGTTGGATTGGTTTTAACTTTGTTTACATTTATATTGGCATGTGTTGCATCAAGAAAAACTATAAAGTCTTACAACGAAGGTGAAAAAATTATATTGGGATTGGGAATACTAAATCAAGAAGAAGAGAATAAAATTAAAAAACTTTATTCTGCATGGAAAAAACTAGTTATTATAAATGTAATTTACAATTCATTCGCAACAATATTCTTTATACTTAGGGTATTGTTCTCGTCGTTAAAATTATTTGGGAGAAAATAAATATGAATGATATGAAATTTTTAAGTAAAGACACAAAAGTTTTTTCTGTTGTAACAAGTGTGTTGCTTGGTATAGCATTGCTTATTTTGGTAATTGTTGGACTGATAAGTGGAAAGTTTTTGGAGATTTCTGTTGTTGGTTCTTGTGTTGTTGTGTTTATTGCTGCAACATTTATGGGCTCAATGCAAATAAAAGTTTTTGGAAATTATAAAAGTCAAAAGAAATATCTTTGCGCAGATGGAATATTTTATATTTGTTTAACTATTTTAGTTGCCATTACGGGCATTGTTTTTGTGCTTGTGCCAAATGCAAAGGTTGATGTGAGATACTTTATTTTTGTCTTTGCGCTTGTTTTTGCTGTTTGGAAAATTTTGATTGCTGTATTGGGTTTTAAAAATAAATACTACAATGCCTTTTTAGAACTAGTAATCGCATTGCTTTGGATGGCTAGTGGTGTTTCAGTTTTGTTTACATTGTTTGAAAACTTGTCAACAATTGGACAATATATGTTGTGCGTTTCAAATTATACATTGGGGGCAGTAACCATATTTTATATTTTATATTCTTATGTGTTTAAAGAACCAAATTTCTTAGTAACTGAAACGGCTAAAGCAATGTTGTTAAAAGAACAGGAAGAAAAACAACAAAGGCTTAATAGGTTTAACAGTAGATTTGTAGATGTTAACGTAAATCAAGTTAAGCCGGCACAAGATACACTAGAAGACAAACTAAAAAAACTACAAAATCTAAAAGATAAGAATTTTATAACAGAAGAAGAGTACGAAAAACGTAAGAAACAAATATTAGATGAAGAATTATAATATTATTAAATTAAAAAACTTCAGGCGTTGGCTTGAAGTTTTTTAATAAGATGTTTTATTACTTAAATTCATGTACTCATAAAACAATTTTAAACATTCTGTTCTATCCATTTGCTCAAAGTAATTTTTGGGGGAATTTAATTTAAATATTTTATAAAGAACATCGTCTTTAAACCCAATCATGTCTATATCTTTTTGGGTGCATCCATAATACACTTTATCTATGTTTGCCCATAAACACGCACATGCACACATGGGACATGGTTGCCCAGTTGTGTACAATGTGCACCCTTTAAGATTAAAAGAATTTAATTTTTTACTTGCCTTTCTAATTGCGTCTATTTCTCCATGGCAAGTGGGATCTTTGGTTTTTACAACTTTATTGTGGCCTACGGCAATAACTTCATTGTTTTTAACTATGCATGCTCCAAAAGGGCCACCATGATTGTTTTTAATGCCCTTTTTTGCTTCATTAATAGCAATTTTCATAAATTTATTCATAAACATACTCGTGTTTAGTATATCATATATTTAAATTTATTAAAAATTTTTATTTGTTTTTATTCAATTTTAGTCAAAAATTTTCTTTTTTTTACATCATAAAATATATTTTTTTTCACAAAGTAAATAAGTAATTAGTAAAAGGAGATTATATGAAAAAGAAAATTTTTATTTTAGGGTTGTCAATTTGTTTTATTTTTGCTTCATTTTTGTTCAATTTTCAACTTGATGCAAATGAAAAAGCGTATGCTTTTAATACAAATAATCAATTTGTTGTTGTAATTGGGAATGGAAAAGTTGAAGCTTCTCCAGACAATGCGAATCTGAATTTTGGAATAAAAATACAAAAACCTTCTATTAAAGAAGGACAAGAAGAAATGTTAAATATTTATAATAATATATGCGAAAAAATTAAGCAAATTGATGAAAATGCTGTTGTATATGTCAATTATTCATCTTGCTATCCGGTTGGGAAAAATGGAATAGTTAATTATGAATTTAATTATGACATAACAGTTAACACTAAGAATTTGGACACAGTTGACTCAATAATTTCAACAGCGTCAGAAAATGGTGCAACAAGTTTTTACAGTTCATGTTACACATTGGAAAACAAACAAGAACTATACAATCAAGCACTAAAAATAGCAAAAGAAAACGCAATAGAGAAAGCCAATTCATTATATTCAAATTTAACATTAAAAGAGCTTTTTGAAGTTAGTATATATAGTTATAATCAAGGCACTAAAGATGGTAAAATAATAATTGAAGCAAAAGTAAAAGCTAGATTTGAATTATTAAATGACACAACAATGGAAGATGACAACAAAATTCCCAATCAAGATGTAAACGATGAAGTAAATGAAGATGGGGTGGAGAATGATGAAGTTACAAACCAGCAATCTCAAAATAATGAATATGCAGAAAAAAATGAAACAACAAATTCTGACTTAAAAAATGAAGAAATTGTTGATAATAGTAAAAATAATGTAGGTGACAACCATATCACAGAAGAAGAGATGGGTGATATCAGCAATGAAGAAAAAAGTGTTTATGAAAATAACAAAGATATGCCTTTTGGCATATCTTATTGATACATAAAATATAATTAAATATCAAAAACCTTAATTGTTATTTTTTAAAAAGCATATATTAATTGTTTTACACTTTACTAGTAAAAAAACTTAAATATTACAATAATTATTTTTAATGTTAACTTTTGTTTTATATTGTAAATTCTTATTTTAAAATTTTATTGTATTTACGTTTTGTGAGTTAAAGCTATATTTACTTTTTAGTAGTTTAAAGTTGGTCAAAGTTATTAAAAAAGCTTTTACTACCAATAATTATGCTTCGCATGTTAACTATATAACATTAGTTGTATGAGTTTATTCTTAAAACTTTTATACAGTATTCTCAAAATATAAAATGTTCACGTAGTTATGTTTATGTGTTAATATTCATTCATGAAATTAATTTATTTAATAATTTAACAAACACCTTAATTTTATCTTTTTATAATATAATACTTAAATGAAATAATCTATGGCATTTGGCAAAAATTTAGATTATTAAACCGTACTTACATATTTTTTATAAAAATTGAATATGAACATTTTATACTCATCAAATCTTCTAAATTTAATTGCTTTATAAATTTAACAAAATCATTTATATCCATATTTTGGATGTTAGTTTTATATTCCCAAAATTCTTTTGGGTTGTATGAAATATTATTAATTTTGTTTTCATTTTCGATTTCTTTTTGTTCTTTTTTTAAATAAAGATTCCAAAAAGGTAGGATTTTGATGTGTAAATTTTTTAATTTGTAGTGTACCATATAACCTTTTTTAGAATTGTTTAAAAATTTAGCCAATTCTAAATCAGTTATATTTTCTATTATTGTGTGAGTTATCTCATCATTTTTAAAATAAGAGTGTAAAGATTCATGAACAAGATAAACCATATCATAATTTTCGTCAATTAATCCGTGTTCATGCCCCAAAGAAATTGATTATTTCCAATATTAATTCCACAATTTAAAGACGGAGCAAAAATAATAGCTGTGACTTCCAGTGTAAACACTTTTTTAAAAATTTCATTTAGAAATAGATTTATTTTATTTTTGTTTTTTTCCCAATTATTTCTTATTCTTTCTAAATTTTTTTTAGCTTCATTACAATAAGTTTCAAAAAATTTTTGCTGTTTTAATTCTAAAATTATATTATCATTAATTTCATTTGAATTAAAATCTCTTTATAAAAGCATATAGGAAGTTTCGTATTTTTTCCATAAATAATTTGCAAAATCAACTGGCATTTTACTTTTTGATATCATTATTTTCGCCATTGCATCTTCATCTGTTTTAAATTTTATATTTAACATATTTTCTCCATATTATTAAAAAAGTACCAAAAGACATTTGGTACGTTAAAAGAATTAATGGCGGAAAGTTAGGGATTCGAACCCCAGGACCCTTTCAGGTCAACGGTTTTCAAGACCGCCGCTTTCGACCGCTCAGCCAACTTTCCAATATTAACTCTTTTAATATATACGATTTTTTTTATAATTGCAAGCGTTTTTTAATTTTTATTACTTAATTTTTTAAAAAAACACACAGTTGTGTGTTTTTAATACTCTTCTAAAGATGCAAGCCCAACGGCTCCAATTCCCACATGAACTCCAAACACTGGTTCTATTTTTACTTCTTCTATACCAGTTAAATTTAACATATCTTTTAATTTTTGCGAAACCATTGGAACATTTACTCTGTCATGTATGTAGCATATACATAATTTTTTTAATTTTTTTGGCAGTTCAAGTATGGCATCTGTTATTGCTCGTGAAAGTCCCAAAACTTTTTTTGTTATGCTTATTTTGCCATTTGCAAATTTAAACAAAGGTTTAATTTTAAGAATACTTGCCAATGCCGCGCTTAACGTGCCAATTCTGCCTCCTCTTTTCAGTGCATCCATGCTATCAGGAATAAATTGAATTTTTAAAGCGTTTTCAATTTTTGGAAGCAAGTTTAATAATTCATCAAATGTTATGCCTTTTTTTATGTGATTAACTACTTCTTCTGTCAACAGCCTACAACATGTTGTTGCATTTTGCGTATCATGTGCAACTATGCGTTTTCCACTATAACTATTTGCCGCAATTGTAGCCGAATTAATTGTTCCACTTAAAGAATTTGATATCGTTAAAATTAAAATTTCAGCATTTTCGTCTTCTTTAAATATTTTGTCTATTGCGTCCATAAAGTCTTGAGGAGATGGTTGTGATGTTGTTGGAAAATTTTTTGACTTTTTCATTTTTTCATAAAATTCATCCCATGTATCTTCAAAACCTTCTTCGTATGCATTGCCGTCTAATATCATTTTTAAATTTACAACTTCAATATTGTTATCAATGGCGTATTTTTTTGATACTCCAAAAGTTGAGTCTACAATTAGTCTTATCATATAATCTCCTTATTGCAAAAATATAATATACTATGCTATTATACTATAATATGAAAAATAATCAACTTTAAAAACAACTCTTTTTTTTGCAAATAAGAAAAGTATCAAAATATGTTCATTGTGCCAACAAAATAATTTAAATTTTTACAAAGTATTTGTTTTTGTAACACAAGTGTGTCATAATGTAAAAAAGGAGTTTTGATGGAAAAAGACGAGGTAAAAAGTTTTATAACTCAATCTTTATTTTTGCTTATGAAGAGTTGCAATTATGAGAAAATTACAATGCTTATGATAGCAAAAAGAGCAGGGGTGTCGAGAAGAACAGTTTATAGATATTTTGAAAATAAAAATGCCATATTAAATGAATATTTTAACGATTTAATAAATGTTTACAAGCGCAAACTTGAATATAATATTAAAGAAAATAAAAATGTGATTTTATTGAGTTTTGAATTTATTTTTGAAAATTCAAATTTTTTCAAATTGGCTTATAAGAACAATTTATTATTAAACATTTATTCTGCAATAGAGGACATTGTAAAAGAAATAGTTTCTTATAACAATGAAGATTTGAAAAATTGGAATAATGAATATTTAGATTTTTATGTTTCTTTTGTGGCTGGTGGAATTAATAAAATTTTTGATAGATGGTTAAATGAAGATGTCATAAAAGAACCTAATGAAATTTTTGAAATTTATAAAAATGTTATTTGTGATTTGGATAAAAGAATATCAAACGTATGAAAAATTTTATCTGGTTAAAGTTTAAAAACTGTCAATAAACCTATTAATACAGTTATTTATTAAACAAACAATATATTGTATAGTTCTGTGCAAGAGTTTAAAATTTTTATAAGCTTTGTTACTACTGATTCTTTAATTAAATTATTTTTATCTTCTTCATTTTCCATGGCAATTAAAATAGATGCGTAGTGACATCCATCATTTAATAGACATGCTAGATTTAAAGAAGAAATGTCGTAATCAACAGTTTCCAAGACATTTGATTTTGTCAGCTCTTTAATTTCATTAAAAGTGTCACTTGTTAAAGTTTTTAAAATATCTTTAGTTTGCAAAAAATATTTTTGTGAATTATTTAAGTCGCCATTGTCTAGTGCTAATTGACTTAATATTAACAGTTTGGAACATTCGTTTGCGCCTTCAGTTAGTTCACATAATGTTTTAATATTATTGTTCATAATACCTCCATTTTTAATAAGTATATTCTCATTAAAAAAAATTGCAAATAAAAATGAATAATTTCTTTATACTTGCAAATCTTATATGTGGAGGTAAAAAAATGGACAATACAGCATACAGACCAGGCGAACAAGCGCCAGAAAGTGGGAATTATACTTGTTATGATGAAAATGGCAACTGTGGGGGAAGTGTTTATTTAGAAAAGGGACAAAGATTTCCTGCAACACAACACAGTGGAAGCACATATAAAAAAGAAAATTAGACAAAAAACGGATTTATCCGTTTTTTTGTTAATAATAATGCTTTTGTTTTTCTTATAAATATGTTATTATTTTTATATGAAAAAATTAAAACAAGATAGATTTAAAATGTTATTAATTGCAATTACTCTAACGCTTTTTTTAATATGTGGCGTTCCGGCAATAATTTTTGGAGCATCAAAAAACATAACATTGTTGTTAATTGCAGGAATTGTTATGACGGCACTTGGATTTTATTGTATGCCACTTACTTGGGTGTTTTATGCTGAAAAATGCAAATATGTATCTGTTTTAGATTGTATAGTGAATGACAATATATTAAAAGTTGATAACTTAAAACAAAATTTGGGTTGCGATGAAACACAAATTGTTAAAATTATAAATTATTTGATAAATAAAAGATATTTGGTTGGTTATTTGTTTATTGACAATAAAGAATTGAAAAAGATGCAGCAAGAAAAGGAAATACTCATAACAAATAAATGTCCATATTGTGGAGCGAATATTGAACTTGATAATGAAGTTGTAACATGTCAATATTGCAATTCAAAATTTAAAATTAACAAAAAATAAAAACAGTGCTTGCACTGTTTTTATTGTATTTCTATAATTTTATCCCCGTTTTCGCCATACGGCTGGTCTGCATTGTTTTCCCAATAATCATTGTAGTAATCTTCATTTACAACTACATTCCCATTTTCATCAACTTGGCCTTTGTATTCATATTCTTCTTTTTTTTGGTTGTATTCTTGTTCTAAAATTAAATTGTCATTTTTTAAATCTTTTAAATTAGATTGTTTTGATTTAAGCACAAAAGTTTGAATTGTTCCTACAATAAAAAAACAACACAAGACTACGCTCATACATATTATAATTATTTTGAATTTCTTTTTGCTTTTTTCGTTTTCCATATATTTTTTTCTTTTGTTATGTAGTTTGTAAATTTCTTAAAAAGATTATAACACCAAGAATTTGTTTTTGCAATCAATTTTCCAACAGAAATTCTTTCTAAAAAAAGGAATAATAAAAAAACAAAAACCACATACACTCTAAATTGTCCATAATTTAAATTTAAATTGACAAAGAACAATACAAAAAAAGATGACAATGTAGCAAACGCATCAAAAACTATTTTTACAACTTTGTTGTTGTTACATAAAAAGGTTATTGTTTGTGCAAAATCAAAAAATAATCCACATAAAAATCCAGAAAAAATTAACCATACTAGAATGTATGGTTGATTTAACGTTTCAAATAAAATCATTTAAAAATCCTTTTTAATAAACTTGTTTTTTCTTTTTTATCTTTCCATTTTATGCTGTTTATAAGTCCTTGCACAATCAATTCTCCGTTTTCCTCGTCCAATTTGGTTGTTTGTAATTGTTCGCCCTGAATTTGCATCTCGCAGTCTAAAGCTATTAATATTATTTGATTGGATGAAAATGAAAGTACTTTGCTTACACCGTTTATTATTAAGTCATTTCGATTTATTAATTTTACTATGTTTTCTTTTACAAATTTCTGTTCGTTCATGTTATATTGTATTAAAAAAATATACATTTTAGAACAATTTGTGTTTAAACTTTTTTATTTAAATATTTTAAAATTACTTCCATATTATATTCCAATTCTAAATCTTGTTCATGAAAAATTTTATCTAGTTCAGAAACATAATCGTCAAGCATTTTTTTGCCTTTTGCAGTTATTGAATAATATATTGAACGTTTGTCGTTAAACCCTTTTTTTGAAATCAAAAGGCCATTTTTTATCATATTTTTTGTTATAAGTGCAAGATTTGATTTTACAATCCCTAGTTTAGAAATTAAAACTTGAGGTGATACACTAGAGTATTCGTCAACAAAATACAGCACTTTAATTTGAGTGTTGGTAGTTTCATTTTTAGTTATACTGCAAATTGTTTGAGATAGAGATTTTATTTCTAACAATTTTCTTGCTATGCTCATGCTTTAATCATAAAATTTTTAACATTTTATGTCAAACAAAACAACAAATTATGCTTGCTGTTTTTTTAAAATTATTTTAAAATAAGTTGTGATTTTAGAAGGAATAATAGAAGAAATAATATATAGAAACGACAGCAATGGCTATACCGTTGCGATGCTTAGTCATGGCAATGAATACACTACAATAGTTGGCAAATTCCTTACTGTTAATATTGGTGAAAACGTAAGAGTTAATGGAAAATTTGTAACTAATTCAAAATACGGAGAGCAATTCTGTTTCGAAACAAGTGAAACAATTTATCCTAGTTCAATAGAGGGAATAAAAAAATATTTATCAAGTGGTTTAATTAAGGGAGTTGGACCAGTAACGGCAAATGCGATAGTTGACACTTTTAAAGAAAATACATTTGATATTATTGAATATACTCCAGAAAAACTTAGCCTTGTTAAAGGCATAAGCGAAAAAAAAGCGCAAGCAATAGGTGAAGCATTTAATGATTTAAAAAAAATACAAAACACAGTTATGTTTTTGCAAAATTATAACATATCCACCAACATGGCTTTGAAAATTTATTCAACATATCAGGACAAAACAATTAGTTATATAAAAGAGAATCCATATAGAATGGTGGAAGAAATTGACGGAATTGGCTTTTTAACTGCAGATAAAATAGCTAGGTCAATGGGGCTCAAATTAGATAGTGCGTTTAGGATACGGGCTGGGATGTTGCATGTTTTAAATGAAAATTCAGAAAAAAGTGGAAACACTTATATGCCACAAAATATGTTTATAGAAAATGTGTCCAATTTGTTAGGGTTAAACAAGGAAGACAATGACACTAAATTTAAAGGCGTGTTAGATAATTTGTTATTAGACAAAGTTATAATTTCTTTTTACAAGCATCCATATAACATTGTTATGTTGACAAAATATTATTTTTTGGAAACAAGTGTCGCTCAAAAATTAGCACTTTTAAATATGAGTTCTCGCTCTTCAAATTTAAATGTAGAAGATGAAATTTCTCAGTTTGAAAAAATAAATAAAATAGAATTTGACAGTGACCAAAAAAGAGCAATTATAAACAGTGTGAATTGTGGAGTCAGTTTAATTACTGGAGGTCCAGGCACCGGAAAGACTACTATTATCAAATGCATAATGACAATTTTGAGACAGCATCAAAATAAAATAATGCTACTTGCTCCAACAGGTAGGGCTGCAAAAAGATTGAGTGAAAGTACAAACGAACAAGCAAAAACAATTCATAGAGGGCTGGAAGTTGACTTTAGAGGAGATAAAGGTGTTTTTGTGCACAATGAAACAAATCCCCTTGATGCCGATGTGGTTATTGTTGATGAAGTTTCAATGGTGGATATTTTATTGATGAATTCACTGATAAAAGCACTAAACAGAGATTGCAAATTGATTTTAGTAGGAGACAAAGACCAATTACCAAGTGTTGGTGCAGGCAATGTACTTGATGACATACTTAAAAGTGGAATAATTTCGGTTAGTTATTTAACGAAAATTTTTAGACAAAGCGAAAACAGTTTAATTGTGTCAAATGCACACTTGATAAATGATGGGAAAATGCCAGTGCTTGATAATTCTAGCAGTGATTTCTTTTTTGATCAAAAAACAGAATTGCAGGACATTAAAAATACTATTGTTGAAATGGTTACAAAAAGAATTCCAAAATTTAAAAATTTGGATGTTTCAAAAATTCAAGTTCTAGCTCCACTTAAAGCTGGAATTTGTGGTATAGAAAGTTTGAATCAAAATCTTCAAAACATATTAAATCCACCATCTGTAATGAAGGTTGAAATAATTATAGGTTCATCAGTTTTTAGAGAAGGCGACAAAGTTATGCAAATGTCCAACAATTACGATTTAAGGTGGATAAAAAAAGATGGGTATTATTCTGAAGAGGGGGCTGGTGTTTTTAATGGAGATATTGGTTATATTCATAAAATAGATAGAAATACTGGCGAAACAATAATATGGTTTGAAGACGGAAGAGAGTGTGTTTATCCAAGAACGGAAATTCACCAATTATCACTTGCTTATGCAATTACTATACACAAAAGCCAAGGCAGTGAATTTGATGTTGTGGTTATACCAATAATAAGTGGAACAGGGCTAATTTTAAATAGAAATTTGATATACACGGCAGTAACTAGGGCTAAAAAAATGGTGGTATTAGTAGGTGAGAAAAGCAATTTAAAAAGAATGATTTCAAACGCCTACACAGTTCAAAGATTTACAATGTTAAAAGATTTTTTAATAAATGCAAATGAAAAAGCGAAGGAGTTGTTTGGTTGAATCTAACTAGTTGTATAAATAAAATTTTATCTGTAATATATCCAGAAAAAATTACTTGCATATTTTGTGATGCTGAAATTTTTGATGAAAACAAATTTGGCATGTGCGATAAATGTGCAAAAACATTACCTTTTATTAAAGAAAAAGTTTGCAAAAAATGTGGAGATTTAATAAAAAGCATGGCAAATTACTGTGATAAGTGTCAAAAAAATCCACCAGTTTTTGAAAAGGCGAGTTCTGTTTTTTATTATAAAGATAACATTAAAAGTGCAATAAAAAAATTTAAATTTGACGGTTGCAAATATTTAAGCAAATACTTTGCTGAATTTTTAGCAGATAAATATTTTGCTGAAAAGTTTAGTTGCGACGTAATTACATATGTCCCTGTACACGAAGAAAGATTAAGAACAAGAGGATATAATCAATCAGAATTGTTGGCAAAGGATTTGTCAAATTTAATAAATATTCCTTTTGTAAAAAATGCTATTATTAAATCTAAAAAGACTTTATATCAAGCAGATTTAAATTACAAGCAAAGACAAAGCAATTTAATTGACGCTTTTAAAGTTGCAAATAATAAATTATTTAAAGATAAAAGCGTTTTACTTGTTGACGATATTTTTACAACAGGGGCAACAGCAAACGAATGTGCCAAAGTTGTTAAGGCTTGTGGTGCATCAAAAGTTTTTGTTTTGACTATTGCTCATACCATAATTGAATAATGAGTTAAAATTGTTTTGAATATGGCAATAAATGTAGTAAAGTATTTAATGGAAAATTAGGAGATGTGAAATAATGGGCTTATTTTCAAGTGAAAAAAAAAGATTGAAAGTTTTAGATAAAATTGCAGACCAAGTGCTTGCTTTAGAAGAAAAATACAAGCAGTTAGACAATGAAACACTGATAAATCAAACCAATGTATTAAAGCAAAGATTAAAAGACGGTGAAACACTAAACGACATATTACCTGATGCCTTTGCAGTTGTAAGAGAAGCTTCTGCAAGAGTTTTAAATATGCGTCATTTTAAGGTTCAAATTATGGGTGGCGTTGCACTTCATCAAGGAAGAATTGCAGAGATGAAAACAGGTGAAGGTAAAACGCTTGTGGCAACATTACCTGCGTATTTAAATGCTTTAACAGGCAAGGGAGTCCATGTTGTAACTGTGAACGAATATTTAGCAAAAAGAGATGCAGAATGGATGGGGAAAGTTTACAAATTTTTGGGGCTTACTGTTGGCGTTGCACTTAGCGGAATGGATGAAAATTCAAAGAGAAATGCCTATAACAGTGATATCACCTACTGCACAAACAATGAGCTTGGCTTTGATTATTTAAGGGATAACATGGTTGTTGATAAAAGGCAAAGGGTTCAAAGGGGACAAAATTTTGCTATTGTTGACGAAGTTGATAGCATTTTAATAGATGAAGCAAGAACTCCACTTATTATATCTGGCAGAGGAATGAAATCCAGCGAAACATATATTTCTGCTGATAGATTTGCAAAAACTTTAAAAAATCAAGAAGATTATGAAATAGATGCAAAAGTAAAAGCTATTCATCTTACAGAGCAAGGTATAGAGAAAGCTGAAAGATTTTTTAAAATTGATAATTTGTCAAATGTGGACAATTTAGAGTTAAATCACTATATAATGAATGCGCTAAAAGCAAATTATATTATGATTAGAGATGAAAATTATATAGTAAAAGATGATGAAATTTTAATAGTTGACGAATTTACAGGTCGTTTAATGCAAGGAAGAAGATACAGCGAAGGGCTACATCAAGCAATTGAAGCAAAAGAAGGCGTTAAAATCAAAGACGAAAATAAAACACTTGCAACAACAACATTCCAAAATTATTTTAGGCTATATTACAAATTGAGTGGCATGACAGGCACTGCAAAAACAGAAGAAGAAGAATTTAATGGAATTTACAATGTGGATGTAATTACCATTCCACCAAACAAACCAAACAACAGAATAGATTATAATGATATAGTTTATAGAAGCCAAAAAGGTAAGATTAACGCAATTATTGAAGAAATTAAAGAAAGACATGAAAATGGTCAACCTGTATTGGTTGGTACAATAACAATTGACAAATCGGAAGAATTAAGCAAAGCTCTTCAAAAAGAAAAAATTAAACACTATGTTTTGAATGCTAAAAATCACCAACAAGAAAGTGAAATAATTGCACAGGCTGGAAGATTGGGTGCTGTTACAATCGCAACAAATATGGCTGGTCGTGGAACGGATATTTTGTTGGGTGGAAACGCCGAATACATGGCAGTAAAGAAAATGAGAGATGAAAATTTTACAGAAGAACAAATTTCTTTTGCAACATCTTTTACTCCAAGTGAAAACGAAGAATTGTTAAATGCCCGAGAAGTGTATAATAAATATTATAAAGAATTTAAAGAGATAACCGATAAAGAAAAAGAAGAAGTAATTAAGGTTGGTGGATTACACATAATTGGTACAGAAAGGCATGAATCTAGAAGAATTGACAATCAGTTAAGAGGACGAGCTGGACGTCAAGGCGATAAAGGTTCTTCAATCTTTTTCCTTTCTTTAGAAGATGATTTATTAATGAGATTTGGAGGGGAAAGACTTCAAAGGATAGCAGATTTTTTAAGAATAGATGACAATACTCCGTTGCAAATGAGAATGTTAACTAGACAAATAGAAAACGCACAAAAGAGAATTGAGGCGCAAAATTACCAATCTAGAAAAACAGTTTTAAAATTTGATGAAATAATGAACAAACAAAGACTTTTGATATATGGCGAAAGAAATAAAGTTTTAGACGGAATCGATGTTCATGAACAAATAATGGAAATGTATCCAGATGTTGTAGAAAGAATATGCAAATTGTATCTAGACGAAGACAAACCATATTTTGAATGGGATTTAGCTCCGTTAAATAGAGGACTTGAAGATAAGTTATTCCCTAAGGGCACAAATTTAGTTGATGAAAAATTTGTTGAAAATTTAGATATACAAGATGTTATTAATAAAATTTTAGACATAATAAAATCTAAATATCAAGAGAACATTGAAAAAACAAAAGAAGTAGGTGTAGATTTTTCTGTGTTTGAAAGACTGATATTGCTTCGAGTTGTAGACACTCTTTGGATGGACCACATTGACCAAATGCAGATGTTGAAAAACGAGATAGGAGTTCAAGCGTTTGGGCAAAAAGACCCTGTCATTGAATATGAAAAACAAGGTTATGAAATGTTTGACAAAATGATTGACAGAATTCATGATGATGTGACGGCGTTTTTGTTAAATGCGAAAATTGAAATTAATAGAAAACCACAAATGCCAAAACAAAGAGTATTTCAACCAGTTGACGTTGTAGATAACAGTCCAAAGAGCAATGCTTCAAATTCCACCAAAAATGTAGGAAGAAATGATTTATGCCCATGTGGAAGCGGTAAAAAATATAAGAACTGTTGTGGTAAAAAATAAATTATTAAAAAAATAATTTTTAAATAATTTAAAATCCTATTAAAAAATAATTATGAATTGCTTATATATTTAACAATAAAAAATAATTTATTTTATTAAAAAAATTAAATAAAAAATAAAAAATTTTATTTTAAAGGCATTTTATTAAAAAATTTATTTAAATACTATCAAAATTTTATATACGCAATTTTTAAAAGACAAGGACTGATTTTATATTTAATTTAAAATCAGTCCTTTGTTTTTTTAATTATGTTGAAATTTTATTTTGTAATATGTTATAATAAATTTGTAAGGCGAAAAACAGTTATGAGTGATTATTTAAAAACAAAAAATGTTAAAGAGCAACTTAAATTTAATCAAAATAAAAACGGATTTGTGTGCGATAATAGCAATCGGGCAATAATAGATATTGGAGCAGAAAATTATGACGATATCTTTTCTCAATTTTGTTATAAAGGTGGAGACACTTTGTCCTCTAATTTGGTTGAATATTTGCAACAAAAAGCAAATGCCATACCTTTGGAATACGATTTAACGATGCGATTTCATGTAAAGGGTGCAAATGAAGAAAAAAGGAATGAAATTTCTTTGGCTGTAAAAGAAAATTATAAAAGTGCAATTTTGGGCATAGAAAAAAGAATGAAAAGAACGCTTATTTTTTCTATGTGGTTTTTGTTGATAGGTCTGATGTTTTGTACAACCTATTTGCTATTATCTAATATAATATCAAAGCCAATATCTTATTTATTAGATTTATTGGCATGGGTGTTCCTTTGGGAAGGCATAGATGCATTTTTTTTGGACAGACGATTTATGCAGTTGGAGAAATATAAATTGTATAGATTATTTAGCGCAAAAATTGAAACAATAGAATTTGAGCCATATTAAATAATTAAAAGGATTATTATATGTACTTTAATGTTTTTCACATAGCAAATATAGTATTTTATAGTTTAATGTCAATATGTGGAATACTACTTTTGCAAAAAATTATTTATCATATTGTGGGATTATTTCCTTCAAAAAAATTTGAAGATGCAAAAAACAATTATAAATACGCCATATTAATTCCAGCAAGAAACGAAAGCAAAGTTATAGAACAATTGCTTGTTTCAATTAAAGAGCAAAATTATGATAGTAATTTAATAGATACTTATGTAATTGTTGAAAGTGAAAATGACCCCACATGCGAAATTGCACGTAATTATAAAAATACTTATGTTTTTGTAAGGCAGCATCTTGAATTAAAAGGAAAGGGACATGCGCTAAATGAAGTTGTTCAACATATATTTAAGTTAAATAAAAATTATGATGCTTTTTTTATATGTGATGCAGACAATGTATTGTCTGCTAACTTTGTAAAAGAGATGAACAAAACGTATGACGCAGGATATAAAATTGCTCTTGGGTATAGAAATAGTAAAAATTGGAATAGTGGTTGGGTATCAAGTTGCAGTGCATTAACATTTTCAATGGTTAACACATTTCACAACAAGTGCCGTTCAAAGTTTAATCAAAATGTAATTGTTAGTGGAACTGGATTTTATATTGCAACAGATATTTTAAAAAAATTAGGAGGCTGGAAATTTTTTACTTTAACGGAAGATTACGAATTGTCAATGTTTGCCACAGTAAAGAATATAAAATCTACTTATAACGAGTATGCAGAATATTATGACGAACAACCTACAAAATTAAAAGTTTCATGGAATCAGCGATTAAGATGGGTAAAAGGTTATAGTCAAACAAATAAAAAATATAAGAAAAAACTGTTAAAAGGCATGCTTTTTGATAAAAAAAACAGGTGGAGCAAAGTGGAATATACCATGAGTATATTACCAGTTATAAGTATTTTAATAACAGCGTTTGCTTATATTGGTTTTACACTTGTGCTTGCAATAGTTGGCTCTTGCATAGGTTCACAAGACGCATATAAAGTGTATAGAGCATTTATAGTGTCAAGCTTGTCCATATATGTATTTTTTGTTTTTTATGCAAGAGTTATGTTGTTTGCAGAAAGAAAACACATTAACATAACATCAAAAAATTTAATTGTGTGTTGCATTATGTTCCCTTTTTATATGGCAATGTATATACCAATATATATATCATCATTATTTAAAAAAGAAGTTGAATGGAAGCCGATAGTTCATAGTGTGCAAATGGATATGTCGCAAAAAAATATAGAGTTAAGAATTGATGAAAGCAAAAGTGCCAGGCAAATTGACGATGATGAAACTATTTTTACGTAGGAGATATTATGAAAAAAATAGAAAATATTTTAAAGTATTATTTGTTAACGAATAAATTAAAAGAAACTATACGTTCGGGCTGGAAACTTTGGAAAGTTGAAAAAGCCAGATTAGAAAGCGTAGCAGAGCATGTATATGGTACATGTATGCTTGCAATTGCAATATGGTCGGAAACATTGCCAGCTGTTAATATCGCCGAGGTTTTAATGACATTGGCGTTGCACGAAACAGAAGAGATAATTATTGGAGATTTGACTCCATTTGATGAAGGATATAAATCAAAAAAAGAACTTGGCGAAAAGGCTGTAATAGAAATATTTAAAGATTTGTTTGCAAAAGAAGTTTATTATAATCTTATTAAAAATTTTGATAATCAATCAACGCCAGAGGGAATGTTCGCTTACAAATGCGACAAATTGGAATGTGACCTGCAAGCAAAAATTTATGATGAAAACGGACAAATTAAACTTGAAAAAGCAGATGAAAAAATTAAAAAAGATGAACGAATAAAAAAATTGCAAAATAAAGGAGTTAAAAATGCTTCTACATATTTTATACATTTCGATAGAAAAAATTTGCAAAAAGGATTAAAAGAAGGAGAAGAAGACATATTTTTGCAAATAAATAAATACATAGAAAGAAATAAAATAAAAACATTAATGCAAGACAAAAAAAAATAAAATAACAAAAAATCAATTCCTTGACAATAAAAGAAATTTATGATAAAACAATTCCGTTGCAAAACTAAAAAATAAATGTTTGCAAAAAGTTTTAAAACGCAATTTATATGCGCTGTTAGCTTAATTGGATAATGCATTGGTCTGCAAAACGTTTATTATATGCAATAAAACTTCTTTGTTCAAAAAAATCAGCTAGGTTTTGGGCACAGAATAATGTTTTCTATAAAAAATTTATAAAAAACATTATAAAAAACAATTAAATATGCATCCATAGCGCAATTGGATAGAGCGTCGGTCTACGGAACCGAAGGTTGGGGATTCGAGCTCCTCTGGATGCACCATAAGTAAAAGACATCACGAAATGTGGTGTTTTTTTATTAGTTAAGTTAGAAAAGCGAGAATCCCCAACCTTTATTATCGGGAACCAAGAAAAATCATCATAGTTTTAACTAAGAAATGCAGCGCATTTCTTCCTTAAAGTCACGGCAAAAGTGCCAACGGAGTGCACTTTTCGTTTGGCCGTGAGAAAGGGACAAAAACAAACATCAAGCACAATCTTTCGCAAGACTTTGCGAAAGTGTGCCGAAAGTGCAGTTTTTGTCCCACTCCTCTGGATGCACCATAAGTAAAGACATCACAAAAAGTGGTGTTTTTTTTATTAGTTAAGTGAGAAAAGCGAGAAGTCAATCTTTTTAATAAATAAAAAAATCTCACCGAAAGTATTTTAGGTGAGATTTTTAAAATTTGATTTAGAGAAGTAAACTCTAGAAATTTCTTCTTTCATCAAAATTATTGTGCTTCTACAAATTCAAGATCACTTATTACAACACCATCAACGTTGGCGTTTGCATTCCAAAGATATCTAAATCCAACTGCGCCAACTACTGTTTTTTGATTTGTAATTGTTTCTTCATTTACATCAATTTCATAATCCAAAACATCTTCTGCCCATTCAAGTGAAATAGCAACTTGAACTTTGCCATCTTCTACTTCAAAAGCCTGTCCGTTTGTGACAACAGCATCATAATCTAACGCATCATCATATGCTATGCCAACGAGCTCATTCATGTAATATGTGTCGCCTTGTTTTGCAACACCAACACGAACTTCTTCTGTATGAACATAAGTTTCACCATTAAGTTTGTTTAAAGCTAAAACCCAACTTGTATAATCTCCATTTTCCAAAACAGAAACATCAAGTTTAAACTTAACAGTGATTGCGCTACCATCCCAATCTTTATTTTTGTCTGTTTCTTCAAAGTATGTTGAACCATATGTAGCATTTTCGGTATCTTCATTCATAACAACACCCTTGCTTGTAACTTCACAGTTTACACAATACATTCCACTTTCATCAAAGCCATAGGTTTTTGGAGCGCCACATGCTACCAATAAAACAGCTGAAAATGCGAGTGCAAGTACAAGCGCAAAACTTGTAACAAATTTACGTAAAGTTTTTGATTTTGTCATTTACTATCCTCCTATTTTTTGTTCTCTAGAAAAACAAAATTTGCTTTGACCTGTTTGCTAAATCTAACAAATACAAACTGCTAGCGCAATTACAGGTGCGAGAAAATTGTATGTTAATTCTTGCTATGTTTGGAATAACAAAAATTTAAACAAAAAGCAAACAAAAAAGGTTTGCAATATTATTTTACCAAATTTTTTAATATTTATCATTTTTGTACTAAATTTATTTATTTGACCAAAATTAAAAAGCAAATTTGCGACCTTTTATCATTTCTACAACAAAATTAGCGTAAAAATTTTTGTGTATTTTGTGCAAAGATAACAATATTCACAAACGATAACGATAAAAACTAGAAATAATAAAAAAATAACCATAAAAAACACAAAAATAGCAAATGAAATTTATTTTTGTAAATAGTATATTTAATATTTTCTTTCTACGGAAGCAATTATTTAAAATGGGAACTCGTCACAACGCTTCAAAGCATTTCACGAAATGAGTGTTTTACTTTAATGTAAAAATAGATTAATTAATAAAAAAATTTGTTTTTTATACAAATAAATTAACAAGTAAATAAAAGTAAAATTTTACAATGCTAATTTATTATAAAAACACATATTTATATTTAATGAAACAAGATGTGAATTTCATTTTGTTTTAATTGCAAATAATGATAAACTCTTTCTTAAGGAGAAATTATGAAAAAGGCAATAGTTGTAGGAAGTGGAATCTCGGGCTGTACATGTGCGAGAGCGCTTGCAGAAAACGATTATGAAGTTACAGTAATTGAAAAATTAAATCACGTGGGTGGCAATGTCTATGATGAACTGATAGATGATATTTATGTACATATGTACGGACCACATATATTTCATACAAACGACGAAAATGTATATAAATTTTTATCAAAATTCACAGAATGGTTTCCCTACGAGCATAAAGTTCTTGCAAATATTTATGGCAATTACGTTCCAGTTCCATTTAATTTAACAAGTTTAGAAAAACTTTATATGAAAAATAAAGTTGAAAAAATAAAAAAGATTTTAATTGACGAATATGGCTTTGGCAACAAAGTTCCAGTTATGCAATTAAAACAACATAAAGATAAGGATATTCAGGAATTCGGCAATTTTGTACTAAATAAAATATTTATTCATTATACTCAAAAACAATGGGGAAGAAAAATTGAAGAATTAGATCCAAATGTGATGCAAAGAGTTCCGGTTTATATATCTTATGAGGACAAATACTTTACCGATAAATTTCAATGTCAACCAAAGCTTGGATTTACTCAGTTGATTAATAATATGCTAAACCATAAAAATATAAAAATTTTAAAAAATGTTGATGCTAATGATGTTTTAGAATTAAAAGATGGAAAAATATTTTATAAAAATCAGGAATTTAATGGAAAAGTTATTTTTACAGGAGCAGTTGATGAATTTTGTAACTATAAATTTGGAGAATTGCCATATAGGTCATTAGATTTCAAATTTAAGAAAACAAAAAAAAGCCAGTTACAACCATGTGCGGTTGTGAATTATACTGTAAATAAAAAATATACAAGAATAAGTGAATTTAAAAAATTTACTACATATAAAGCGCCGGAAAAAGGCTCCATATACATAAAAGAATATCCTCTTGAATTTAAAAGAGACAAGGGCTTAATAAGATATTATCCAATTGTAAACGAAAAAAGCACAGATATATTTAATAAATACAAAAAATATTTAAGCAATTATTTAAATTTTTATGTTTTAGGCAGGCTTGGAGACTATAAATATATAAATATGGACATTGCAGTAAAAAATGCTTTAGATTTAGCAAATGATATTATAGAAGGAGATATTTCAAAATGAACATATTAGAGGTTTTGGATTCATACTATCCAAAGTTTGACGGGCCCAATTTGGTGCTTACAAGTTATTGCAAAAATTTTGTAAAAAGGGAAGATGCTTCGGTAGCTGCAATTGTGCCAAAATATCCCAAATACAAAGACAATCAACCGTTTAAAGTGATAAGAGTAAAGTCTATGGGTGGTCCTGAAGGATACAGATTAGCACTTCCTAAAATTGACAGCAAACTTAAAAAATTTTTAAAGTCTAAAAAAATTGATATCATACACGTTCATTCTCCATTCACTTTGGGAAGATATATGATAAACTACGGGAAAAAGCATAATATACCAACACTTATGACTTTTCATACAAAGTACAAAGAAGATTTTGAAAGGTCAACAAAATTAAAGTGCGTACAAAAATTTTTAATGAAATATATTATGAAAACTATTAATAGCGCCGATTATGTTTTGACTGTAAGTGAGGGGGCAAAAGAAGTTTTAAAAAGCTATGGCTGTACAAAGAATATTGAAATAATTAGAAATGGAACTGATCTTACATATCCACAAGATGTTAAACAAAAAATAGATGAAGTTAATAATAAATACAATTTGCAAAATGAAGAAAATGTTTTTTTATCTGTTGGCAGAATTGTAGAAAATAAAAAATTGGATTTGGCATTAAAAGCAATGAAGATTGTTAAAGAAAAAGGATATAAATTTAAATATCTTGTTGTGGGTGATGGAAATTACTTAGAAACACTAAAAACACATACAAAAGAGTTAAATCTTGAAAATGAAGTTATTTTTACTGGAAAAATAATGGACAGAAATTTGTTATCAGCTCATTACTTAAGAAGTGATTTATTTATATTTCCTTCAACTTTTGATACGGCAAGCTTGGCGCCAATAGAAGCAGCAGCTTTAAAATTGCCATCATTGATGAATAGAGGTTGCTCAACAGCAGAAATTATAACAGAAAATCAAAATGGGTTTTTGGCTAATGAGAACGCTAAAGATTGGGCAGATGAAATTTGCAAAATAATTGATAATAAACAAAACTTGGACACTGTAAAAGAAAACGCATATAAGCAGGTTTATAGAACTTGGGACAGTGTTGCTGATGAAGTGTATGATAAATATAGTCAAATTTTAAAAGAATGGAAAAAATAAAATACGATATTAATATCGTATTTTTTATTGTATATTAAATTTATAACTTTCTTCTAAATAATGTTGTTTTTCATAAAATTTAATTGCATTTGTTGTAAATTTTTCAACATCTTCGTCAGTTATAATTTGATCATAATAAATTTCTTCAATGTTTAAACTGTATATTTTATCATCAAACATGCCGTTTAAATTTGACGAGAAAAATGAATTTTCTATTTCATTAGAAAATATGTTATATCCCTGACACATAAATTTGTTATAACTTAAGCCATATAATTCACAAATTGTAGGGAAAATATCATAAGTATTACAAAATTTTTCAAATTTATTTTGTCCGTTTAGATTGTTTACAAGTTTAGGACTATAAATTGCCATAGGAATGTTATTTATATAAAGGTTTGAAAAATCCTGTTTATCTACATTCTTTATATCATTGCACAAATTGTAATAATACGCGTTGTGGTCGGCAAAGAATACAATGTTTGTTTTATCTTGTATACCTTTTTCTTTTAATTGTTCCAAAATATACGCTACTGTTTTGTCAAAATCCATAAAAGCGCATTTGTAGTTTTCAAATCTTGTTTTTAATGGCTCACTTGTTGGATAATTATATTCTGTATTATTTTCCATCCAAATTTTATATTCGTCCAAATTATTGTAATATTTTTCGTAATATTCACCAAAATATTGATTTTGGTTATTATATGGACCATGGGTTGATATGGATGCAAAAAAAGTTAAAAATCTTTCATTTTCTAAAAATATGTCGTCAGCAAAATATTTTATAAATTCATAATCGCTAATCCATTCGTGAAAAGGTTTTAAATTTTGTTCACCTTCATAATCTTCTATTGTATAAATATTATCAAAACCAATACCATTTATTCCATGCGTTATATCTCTATTGTAAAAAGATTTGGTGTTTGCGTGAATAAAGTTGGTTGTTGTATTTTTTGTGGAACTATTTTTAAATACATTTGGCAAAGAGAATTCAAAATTGTATCCTTTTTTTACTATAGAAGATAGAGATGAATCCCTTGGCATGTTGCCCAAAAGAACTATTCCTTCACTTACATTTGTTCTGTTTCGTGCATAAAAATTTGTAGCAGTAATTGAGTTTTCACCATAAAAAATTGACCAAAGTGTGGGTGTGTTAATAGGGTCTATTGCGTAGTAATCTAAACTTTCACTAAGAATTACAATTAAATTATCGTCATACATCAAAGCATCTGAATTTACTTGACTCCATCCATTTTTGTAGCTTGTTTTTATGTAAGAAATTTCTTCGTCGCTAGGTTCGTCATGAAATAATAAATTACTAAAACTTTTAAAATAAAATCCAAAATATCCAAATTTTTTATATGCATCTATTTTAAATTGAAAATTATCAAACAAATAAGAATCATCGTCTGTTATTTGTGATGAGGCATTGACTGGAGAATTTAAGTTTGTTTTTTGAAATTGATATAAATATACACTAAAAAATTGAATTGCAAGAACAACTGCAATGATAGATGATAACGTTGAGTATTTTCTAATGATAAAAGTTTTTTTAATTGTTTTTTCTAATATTACAACTATTGTTATAAAAGCTCCCAATATACTTAAATTTAAAAAAAACCCACCCCAATCAATAAATTCAGGCGTTAAAGCAGATGTCGCTTCTGCCCCAAGGTAAATTAGGTCAAACGATAGAATGTCTCCAAAAATGTTATACATTGTTGTATTTACAATGTTTAAAATTGTTTGAATTGAGATAAGAATAAAAAAAACAGCGTTTTCAAATTTGAAACTTGGAATAAAATACATTAAACATGCAATAAATAAAATAATTGCAAAATCAAAAAGAAAATATTTTGGAAAAGCAGAAAAACCAAGCCATAAAAAACATATCATTTCCATAAATAATGAAAACAAAATGAACAGACAAGGCAAACAAAATTTAAAAATAGATTGTTCTTTTTTCATAAAATTAATACTATCATCTAATTTAAAATTTGTCAAGTTTTATAGTTTACTAAACTATAAAAGATTATAGTGTAATTTTAAAAAATAAATTAAATTTTTAAACCCATATGAACCATTTGTGGGATCTTCAAATAAAAAGACTTTTGGTGGGAATAATGTGAATGTGAAATAAGCAATAACAATAATAACAATAAAGAAATACGAAAATGTTTCTAATAAAACGAAATTGCGTTCTTGCTTTAAAATTAAAAATGCAAACAAAAATGCAAGAAAAACACATAAATAAAAGGATATTATATCAACTGACAAAATAGATTGGTGAGATATGGCTGTGTATGAATAAAAAATAACAGGAATTAAAATTATTGGAGTTAAAAGTGAAATAAACATGGCAAAGAAAAAATTTGTACTTTTTATAAAATTATTAGCACATATAAAAAACAATAAGGTTGGGAATATTGTCATTTTTAAATGCTCCCAAGTACTTTCGTTCACAGGGAAGAATATTCCAACAAAAAGATTGTTGCCACTAAACTCATATAAAAAATGAGAAAAAGTGCCTAATATGCTAACAAAGCAAAAGCCCCAAAAGCAAAACCACCATAGTTTTTTTGTATACTTCATACAATTTTATATATTCAGTATTCTGCAAAAAATTTACCATGAGTTTTAAATTTATGTACTTTATTTTATATAATAAAAAAGGATTGTTTTATTAGTCCTGCGTTTAAAATAAATAGCTTATTGTCAACTTACTAATCAATTATTTTGCAAAAAAATAGAAATTTAAAAGACGACTAAACAAGTCGTCTTTTTGTTGAATTGGTGTGAGTGGGCAGATTCGAACTGCCGACGTTTCGCTTAGGAGGCGAACCCTCTATCCTGCTGAGGTACACCCACTTGTATTTTGTTTTGCATAAACAAAATTGTTGTTTGCTTTGGTTGTGAAAATAATTTACAATTTAACTTTTGATAATTTCACATAAAAATCAATAACAACATTTTAACAAAACATGTTAAGTATAACATAACATTGATAAAAGTTCAATCATTATTAATTTTTTTAAAAAAATATTATTTTAAAAAAAATAAAAATTTTTGAAAATTTATTGACAACTTTTACATCGTTTGTTATTATTGTATTGCTTTGTTAAGCATATTCCTCGTTAGCTCAGCGGTAGAGCAACCGGCTGTTAACCGGTAGGTCGTCTGTTCGAACCAGACACGGGGAGCCAAAAAGCCAACCTTTAGTTGGCTTTTTTTATGTTTTCTTATTTACTCAATCATTTCTTGCTCAAATAAAAAGCTTATTTAAAAAATTTCAAAGTTTAGCAATAATTAGCTTTTTACAAAGTTTAATTTAAAATTTTTAAAAACCTTATCTCATTGAAATAATAGTCGCTTAATTTTTTATCTTTAGCATCATTTGTATGGCAAGTAACAAAAATATTACTTAATGAATTTTTCTTAGTTATTTTTGTTATTAATAAATTGTGATGATATCTATTCCCAGTTTGTTTCATTTGTACTATATCGCCAATTTCTATTTCTGAAATAGTTACTACTTTTGCTTTTGGACCAAAATTTGATTTGTTGTTGGTTGCAAAGTTATAAAACTCTTCAACTCCTGTCCAACTTGGTGAACGACTATAAGAATTATGATAGAACCAACCATTAGTTGAATATGTATTCATCTGTATTTCGCCAAAATACAAGCATTGCGAAATAAAATTTGTGCAGTCACCTCCAAACTTGTCGAAGTTATAAAACATAGGATTTCTTTTGTTCCACCATGCGTAAGCATAGTCAATTGCTTTTTTTCTATTATACATATTAACATAAATGCTAATTTGCTTAAAAATATGAATATTTTCAAAAATATCAATGTATGTGCATATGACCATATATAATTTAACTATAATGTATTAATAGTTTTTTTAATTATTTGACAATAATTTGTTTAGTAAATTATAATATACACACAATATAAAATAAAAAGGTGATTTGTTATGGTGAATCAATCTAAAAATAATTCGCAAAAAAAAGAAATGCCTGAAAACATTAGAAAAATGTTTGAACAGAAACACGTGCAAAATAATAATGATGTAAATTTAAAGTCCAACCAACAAGATTTGTCAAATCACATTTCCGATGACAAAGAAATAACTTTTAAAACACAAGAACATGATATATTAAAAAGTGAAAAAAATGAACACCAAAAAGATAAGGCATTAAAATCTAGGAATAAAACTAAAAAACCAAATTCCATAGAGCAAAAAGATGAGAATGAATTATTACAAAACACAAATACTGATGAATTAAAATCTAAAAATAAAAAATTATCAAAGAAACAAAAGATTGTTATACTTTCTGCACTTTTGGCTGTTGTGTGTGTGGCTTTTGTTATAACGCTTGTTATTTTTTTGACTCCTAAAACCATAAAACTGCCAGAACCAGTTGTTAAGGTGTATTCGTTAAGCAATCAAACCATTGTTTATGTAGATGAAAATGAAGACGCAAAATCATATGAGTTTTATATTCAAAAAAAAGGGGAAACAGAAACGTGTATTCCTTCACAAAACAATGAAATATCAATAAAAAGCAAATTAAGTTCCCCTGGAGAATATTACATTTGGGCAAGATACAGAGGTAAAAACGACAAAGAAACATCAAACATATCAGTGAAATACACATACAAATATTATGAAACACTAGATGCGCCAAATGTTAATATGGCTGCAAACAATCAAAATTTAACATGGGTATCCATTTACAACGCAAAAGAGTATAGAGTTTACTATGTTGTTGACGGTGAACAAATGAATTATATAACAGTTCAACAGCCTGCGAATATAAATTCAAATGTTGTGTTTGACCTGTCTAGTATTGGTCAAGGTCATGCAGGAAGGTATTCAGTGTGTGTGCAAGCAGTGGCAGATGAAAATACATATTATTACAGCAGTGAATTAAGTCAATCTTTTTTGTATCTTAATAAAATAAAATTGCAGGATGTTTTAAATGCAAATTTTAATTTGTCTAACAATGTTTTAGATTTTGCTATAGATACAGAAAAAACTACTACAAATTATTTTGAAATAATAATAAATGACACAGATGTATACCAATATAAATCAAATGAAATTTTGGAAAACTATTCATTAGATTTAACGCCATATATTAAGCAAGGATTAGTTGTGACAAATGTTAAAGTTAAGGCTATAGGAGACGGGGATTGTTTGTTGGATTCAAATTATTTTAATGCCACCATAAATGCATAAGGTATTATAATAGAATATATTTTAGATTTAAAAACATACTACACTAAAAGGTGGTATGTTTTTTTATGGATGTTAAAAATGTTTTGAAAGAAATTAAATTAAAACTAAACAACAATCCAGATTTGTTAATAAGGGAAATAATTGTGTCCGAAAAAAAAATTTCTCTTATATTTTTAAAAAGCACAATTGATAAAATGTTACTTGTGCAAAGCATAATCTCTCCTTTAATAGATTATCACGGGGAAGTGACGATTGATAATTTAAAAAATAAGGTATTAAAAGTTATAGAAATAGAAAAAGTTAGTCCAAGAGAATATGTTAAAAACATTTTAAAAAACAAAGTTATTTTATTTGTTGAAGGAGAAAGCGAGGCTTTATGCATTGATGTTGAATATTTGCCAACAAGACAACCAAGTGAGCCTCCAACATCTCCAACAATTCAGGGGCCGAGAGAAGGCTTTACTGAAAGTGTTAAAACAACTATTGCTTTAATTAGGAAGCAACTCCCAAGTGAGCAATTAACTATAAAAAACTATTTTGTTGGCGAGTTGACTCACACTCAAATAACTATGTTTTATATGAACAATTTAGTAGATAAAAAATTAGTAAAAAAAATAGAGAAAAAAATAAAAAAAATAAACACTGACGCTATACTTGATGCGCATTATATAATAAATTATTTGTCCGACAGACCAAATTCTATGTTTGAACAATTTGGTTCGTGCGAAAAGCCAGATATTGTGTGTTCAAAAATTTTGGAAGGCAGGGTTGCAATAGCAGTAGATGGTTCTCCAATAGTTGTTACCATACCTTTTATGATTTTGGAAGATTTGCAAAATAGCAATGACTATTACACCAACGCTCACTATAGTACATTTATTAGATTTATAAGAGCGTTTGGGATAATTATGGCAACTGTTGCGCCTGGAGTATATCTTAGTTTTAGATTGTACCATTATAAAGTTGTTCCGTTAAAGTACATATTAACTATTAATTCAAGCACGCAAAATTTGCCATTTACTCCATTTATTGAATTGTTATTTATATTAATTTTATTTCAAATTTTATACGAAGTTAGTTTAAGGCTTCCTAGATACTTGGGACTGGCAACAAGCATAGTGGGAGCTCTTGTGCTTGGAGATACTGGTGTTCAAGCTGGCTTAATTTCGCCACCAGGAATTATAGTTATAGCACTTTCGCTAATCTCTGTTTATGCAATACCTAATCAGGCACCTCAGCTAAATTTGCTAAGACTAATTTTCCTTTTAATAGGTGGAACTTTGGGGCTTTTGGGAATTGTTGGGGCAATGGTATATTTTGTCAATTACTTAAATGGAATGAATGAATTTGGAACGCCAAATTTGGCTCCATATTCTCCCAAAATTAACAGTGACCTAAAAGATGGATTAAAGAGAAAACCGATATCAAGATTAAATATAAGGCCTAAAGCCATAAATGACAAAGACTATTATAGGGGAGTTAATAACAAAAATGAAAGATCAAATAAGCGTTAGGCAAACTGCATGTTTTTGCACAATTTCTCTTCTTGCTTTAAAATTAATTGCCTTGCCTTCTATTTTGTTTGACAAAAGTAACAGCTCAGGACTGGTTGTTGCAATTACTTTAATTGCGTTTGATTTTTTAATGCTGTTTCTCTACCTTAAAATTAAGGAAAAATTTCCAAATCAATCATTGTATGAGCTTATTTTAAATTATTTTGGTAAATTTATTGCCAAATTTGTTTACATTTTTATTACACTTTTTTTCATTTTAAAAATTTGCATGCTAATCAATGAGGGTGTGATGTACATGCAAGATGTAGTCGATGAAAATTGCAGTTTAATAGTATTTTTAATAACTTATTTGCCTGTGCTAACAGCACTTTCGTTCAGTGGATTAAGAAACACTGCAAGGACATGCGAATTTGGATTCGTATTTATTTTAATTGGTTTAATAATATGCCTTTTTTTATCTGAAATTTCTCTTACGTTTGGAGAAATAGGACCTATTTTTGTTAGAAGTTTTAAAAATATATTTAATTCTTGTTTCGAGTTGAATTTTTGGTTTTCAGATTTTTTATTCGTTATTGTGTTGGCAGATAAAATAAAAATAGAAAAAAATTTTAAACGAAGAATTATGTCATTTGTATTTTTTGTTACTATAATTTTGGTAATTTTGTATTTAGTTTATTTTAGACTTTTTCGAGTTACTGCCTTTTTACACAAAACTGCAATAGAAGATATTATGCAATACAACAGAAACATTGGCAATGTTGGAAATGTGGACATAATTGCAATTTTAGTATACCTTTTTATTTTGTATTTTCAAGGTGCGCTTTATATGAATTGTTTAAATACTTGCTATGAAAAAATTTTTGAATATAAAAATAATTATCACTCTCTTTTGGCTGTAAATTTATTAATAATTTTTGTACAATATTTTATATTTTATAATTTTGAAAAAATTTATAATTTTATATTAATTTATTTTAAATATTTTGGAATATTTTTATGGATTATTATTCCAGCATTTTATATTTTTTTGTTAATTTTTTCAAAAGGAGAAAAATATGGTAAAAAGCGTAAAAAAAATATTGTTAAAAATTAAAACTTCTTTTGCTTTTGCATATTTTGTGGCAATTCTAGTTATTTTTCTCCCAAACGCAATAACAATGCCTTCTTTAAGCTTTAGAGGTGCCATAGTAACTGCAATAGGCGTTGACAAGATTGAAGATGAAGTTGAGATTTCCGTCTTAACGCTTTCAAGTATTTTAAAGGAAGAAAAAAGCGAAAATTCTATGCTTGTTTCGGGAAGGGATTCAACAGTTGCAAATGCTATCGCAAACATAGAATCTCAAATTGGAAGAAGGCTAAAGATGGGACATACAGGTTATGTTGTCATCTCTCAAAGTTTGGCTACAGAAAATATAGCAAATGTAATAAATTCGTTATCTTTTACAACAAAACTTCCAAACACTGTTTCTTTGGTTTTAAGTAGGGAGTCTGCCAAAGAAATTTTACAACAATCAAATTCTTTGGAACAATCATCCATGTACAAATTAAAGGAAATTATTCAAAATGAATTTAATGTAAATTATACAAAAGATACAAGTTTAGATAGTTTTTTAAAAGGTTATTATTCTGAGACTTCAACTTCCACTTTGGGATATATTAAAATTGAAAGTGATTTTAGTACTGGTATAAGTTCAAGCCAACAGAATTCAAATTCGAATCAGCAATCAAGTTCAGCACAAACATCACAAGAAGAAAAAAAAGTTATATCTTTTCAAAGGGAACATGCAGTATTTGTGAACGGAATTTTAAAATACATAACAACCGTCGAAGAGATGAAGGGTGTAAATTGGGTTGTTGAAAATAATTTACAACAAATAATTACAATAAAAAATGTTACCGAACAAGGGTTAAATGATGCAACAATTTCATTGGAGGTTCAAAAAAACATTATCCATCCAAAAGTTGAATTTTTAAATAATGTGCCACATATCACTTTTAACTTATCATTAAAATTAAACATAGTTGAAATTTTGCAAAGTCAAGAACATGTAAAATCTTTCAAAGAAATAAAGATTTCAAATGATATTAATCAAAAAATTGAAGATGAGATAAAAAAAGAAATTTCTTTTTCGCTTGGCAAATTTAGAGAAGAAAAAACTGATGTAATGGGAATTTACAAAATACTATATTTTGCAAATCACAAAAAATTTGAAAAATTTTTAAGTAATTTAGAAGATAAAAACGACTTTTTAAAATATGTTCAGGTGTATGTAAAAGTAGATTCGCAAATTATTGCAAATTAAATTACTTGAAATATAAAAAATATGTGCTATAATACATTTCGCAATAAAAACAATGATGTATAATTTTTAATTCTAAACACATATGCTATGCTGTATTGAAACATAGTTCAGTGTATAGGCTATTTAGTTTAAACTTTAACCATGTTTTATTTTAAATATTAAAAGGGTACATAAAATGTTAGATGTTTTTATAGATGCAATTTTAGACACATTAAAGATTTTGCCAATTTTATATTTAGTTTATTTGTTAGTGAGTTATGTTGGGCACAACAACAATAATAAATACACAGTTTTAATGAATAAGACAAAAAAATTAGGCCCGTTAATTGGTGCAGTTACTGGATGTGTTCCTCAATGTGGCTTTTCAGTTGTAATGGCTGATTTATATTCTAAAAAAGCGATTACAATGGGAACTTTAATTGCAGTAATGATTGCGACAAGTGATGAAGCAATTCCAATTATGATAGCGAATCCAAATTTTATATTGCCTATGATAATTATGATTGCCATTAAATTAGTCGTTGCCATTATTTTTGGGTATTTAATTGATTTGGTTTTTGTTTTATTTAAAAAGAAACAAAATGTAGATGTAAATGCGTTTAGCAAAGTTCATGCTCATGATTGCGATTTAACTGCATGCTCTAAATTTCATATAATTCATTGTCATGAAAATAAAGAAACATGCAATTATAATGCTCAAAATAAAGAATTGATAAAGCATGAACACCATTCGTGTGTAAATAATATTTTTTTAGATGCGCTTTTGCATACGATTCAAATAGCTGCTTTTTTGTTTGTTGCAACTTTTTTAATAGGGATTATAATAAATTTTGCCGGAACTGAAAATTTATCAAAAATTTTTACATCAAATAAATTTGTTTCTCCTTTTATTGCATCTCTTGTGGGGTTAATTCCATCTTGTGCCTCTTCGGTGTTTTTAGTTGAATTTTACATGGCTGGAGGCATAACATTTGGTGCTTTATTGGCTGGACTTTGTTCGGGGAGTGGAATAGGAATTTTGGTGTTGTTTGCCAAAAATAGAAAAAATTGGAAAAAAAATTTAGTTATATTAACTACATTATACCTTATTGGAAGTTTAGTTGGTATAATTTGCAACTTATTTTATTAAAAATTTTAAAACAAAAAACGCCTAACAAATTAGGCGTTTTTAATATCTTTACTAAATTAAAACACGAAGGTGTCATCAATAGAAGTTTTTCCAGTGTTGTTTAATATGGTTATATTGTCGTACAAATTAGGTGTCCCTATGTTAAAAGAGGCTGAATTTTGTATTTCATTTGTCGTTATACCTTTAGACAGTGTTGGTTTGTTTTTTACACAATTATAAGTTAAAATAAAATCTATGCCGTTTTTAAATGAAACTGAAATATTTCCAGACTCTGTATAAATCTTGTTAGAAAATTTCACATCTGTAAATTTTGCATTTATAGAACCAGATTTCGTAACAAGATTTGATATTGTTGAATTCAGTGGGCTTGAAATGTCGGAGTGGGTATTTATAACTACATCTATATCTCCGCTTTCGGTTTCTATGTCCACAACATCTGTTGCTTGATTTATTGTTACATCTCCAGTTTCGGTTCTAATAAAGCATCTTGCATACAGTGAATTTATTGTTATTGTAGAAGATTTTGCGTTAGGCAAAATTATTTCATCATAAGCTTCGTCTATAAATATGTTAGAAATTAAAACATCTTCTTCACATTGTAAAGTTCCAGTTATTTTTTCAATGTCAAGAACGCCTTTTTTTGAGTCGTAAACCAAGTTTGAGCTGACTGTTCCCAGTTTAATTATTGACGAGTTTGTTTTAATTACGGCTTCACTAGAATTTATATTGTCAATTTCAATTTTTGCAGTGTCTGATGTTATTTTAAATAAATCTGTGTTTAATTTAGAATTAATTTTAATTTCGCCTTTCGGTACCGTTAATTGCAAACTATTATTAAATGTTGCTTTTTCTCCCAAATTCACAAATGCTGAATCTTTTATTTCAACGTTTAGATTTTTAAAAGAAAAATTATCATGCTTTGAATTACCTATGCTAATGTCTCCGTCATTCGATGTTAAATTTAAATTTAAATTTTGATTGTTGAAATCCAATGGTAAATATAAATTTATTGATGCTTTTTTGGAAAAAAAGAGAGAGCATTTTGGCCCAGTTGCGTTAAAGTTGAATGTTTTTGTATTTTCATCGTAATTGTAATTTACAACAAAATTTTTTTGATTGCCGCTTTTAATTATTCCAGTAGTCAATGAATTTATATTTAATTGTATTCTATTAATATCAATCATCATGACATTTATGTCTAAGTAATCTGATGAAATGTTAAAGGTTTCGAGTTGATTGTTGTTAACCAAATAATCTAAATATTCAGCATTTTCTTCTGAAGATGCCTTTGCGTAATAACTGTCTACTTTTTTCCCGTAGTAACTAATTCCAAATAATTCAGTTCCGGGTGAAAATATAAGAATAGTCATAATTATGCAAGCAACTCCAAGAACTATTGTGCATAAAAGTAAAAAATAAAACAATATGCCTTTATTTACCGTACCTTTCATAGTATCTCCTATATGTATTTAGGATAACACATTTAAATCAAACATGCAAGATAAAATTATATTAGCGTTAAAATATTAACATTAATATAAAGTTAAACGCCTAATTTCATTATGTGCATTTAATAAGTGATTTGACAAACATAAAAAAAGTTAAAAAAAGTACAAAAAAGTCGTTGACAATGGATAAAGTATGTGATAGTATTTAAACGTTATCCACTAAGAGTGGGTAAGAACCATGGGAATTGAATAGAAAAATAGAAAAGGTTAATTGTTAAT